>OBXI01000006.1_pt1 | contig 277794 bp, 233 predicted proteins | sample 1538161 | NCBI WGS metagenome assembly OBXI01 (sample SAMEA2580142, study PRJEB22360) | human gut metagenome | biome: human gut; feature: human-associated habitat; material: faeces | place: Denmark | collected 2008/2010 | reverse complement strand
GGGAGCTCTATTAAAGTTACCCTTTTTTACCACCGATATGAAAAAGAAATTTTTTACTAATCTATGGTTGACTTTTCATAGCTGGTCTCCATTTCTACACTGTTTTTTGCAAAGTAGAGAGTACTATAGCGCAATTTACAGGAAACGTCAAGGTTTTATCTCACACAAAACCGTTTCAATGCTTTTCTTCCCACAAACTGCAAAATCCTGTCTGCTAAAAAACCAATGATACCGAGTGTAAAAATACCGATAAAGATCCAGTCTGTCTTATAATAAAGTCTTGATGTGTAGATCAGATAGCCGATTTCCTCCGAGCAGCCAGCCTTTTAACACGCGCTGCATACTGATTAAAATATCCCGGAAAAGCTCTCCGCTTGCCACCAGTTTTCCCGCTCCCGCAAATGTGGTAACCGGTCCCGGAAGAAAATCATCGCTGTAAAATAACGAACCGGTCTGCCAGATCAAAAGCAGCAGAACCCATGTGATCAGACCACTTTTTATAATTACCTGTATGACTCTTTTTTCTTTCTTCATCTTTCATCCTCCCTGTTTTCCAACAAAAACTACAACCTGCGTCATCTTTACAATGCCCGCCACTCCGGACAGAATTTTTTCCTATATATAAAACATCTCATTTTCCTGGAATCCTTCATTCTGTATCAGATGCGCTTCTTTCTCATCCACCGCATACAGACGGTATACAATGACCTCTACTTTTCTGTTCCACGATACCTTCCGCATACAGGCTCTGGTATCTCTTTTCTGTTCCATATCTGACCGCTTTTACAAATTCCGGCCGTATGATTGCCCTACTGCATCCCGGATACAGATGAAATCCTTTCAGTCTGTCATAATCCGCAATAACTGCTGATTCTCCGATAAACTGCGCCACAAACGGTGTCTTCGGATTTTTATAAATCTCTGTCGGCGTTCCCATCTGCTCGACTCTTCCTTTTGCTGTGTGATTGTTTTCTGCTTCGACGTCTTGCTTGATGTATTTATATACCAGTTTTGTATGAGATTCCACGACGGATTGTGTAATCGTTTGTATGGCAGATGGTATTTTCCTTATTTTTCCAGTAAAAAGAGCTGCTTTTCTTCTGTCCTTCCCTGTTTGAGTTTATTGTTTTTCAGTTTTCGCGAAAACGTATACACTGTCATTTTTCCACTGTTTGTTTCGTTTTTTTATGTATGTTTTTATTCGTCATTTTGCAATTATCTTTATTTTCCTGCAAACGTTTACAAGCTTTAAATAAAAAAGAACTCCTCCTGACGGTTTTAAACCATACAGAAAGAGTTCTCTGTGTTTTTGTTACATCTGCCTCGCTCCACACATCTTGCGGTATACAAGCACACCTGCCTGCATGGAATCGATCCACACGACATCCCACTGTGGATTTTCTCCTTTTGAAGCCTTAACTTACCTTTTTATCCGGCTCCTTTTTACCTTTCCTTTTGTTTGTTCAATGGCTATTTTATCTTTCTCCTGTTGTTACTGAAATCTCCTTATGGTAAATGTCTGGTAAATTTATTGTAAATTTTTCGCTACACAGATAGTTTTAGGTAACATAAAGAAACAGGCTCGTGACCTGTTTTCTCTCAGATATAATATTCCATCCGGTTTGCATTCTCCACTAACGTACAGCTCTCCCGGATCATCATTTTTCCTTCTAACTCCGTCCGGACGATTCCCTTATGTCCGCCGCCCAGGCGGTCGATCAGAAGATAAAGAGCAAACTTTCCCCTCTCTTCCTTTGGAAGGCGCACTGTGGTGAGCATCGGTTTGGTATACTGTGCCTCCTCAATATCGTCACTGGAAATAATGGATGGAACGTAATAGCGGTTTTTATATTTATTCAGGCATTTTAAATTGCGGTTGACGGAGACGATGCTCCGGTATTTTGCCGATAACTTTTTCAATACATTGTCATTGCATTTTCCAATGATGATCAGTCCATCACTGCGGATCTCCCCATCCGGCTCCATCTGCGCAATGACCTTATCAATATTTTCCGTCCGGCATTTTCTGTCATTCGATAACAACGGCTGATGAAAAATATGCATCAGTATGCATCCCTGCCTGTGGATTTCACTCTCAATGACACGCAGCAGCTCACTGAAAAACGGATCTGTCTCAAGATTACCCGTTCTTGTCATCAGCACATCAAGATACCACACTTTCTGACTGGTATCCGTAATTCCCTTTTTTAGACTTCTCGCTGCTTCGTTTGGCATATAATTGAGTTCTCTGGCAATCTTCCAGATCCGCTCCCGCAATTCCTCCGAAGAACATTTATACCCGGGATTGTTCAACACCCGCGAGACTGTCGCTGTGGAAACTCCCGCTTCCTTTGCAATTTTCTTAATAGACAAAAACCTCACCCCGTTTTATCTCCTACTATTTCCATATGTTAAGTGGATAATAAAGCAAGGGAAAGTTTTTGTCAATAGCTATTCAAAATTTTAATCCTGTCTGTCCCCGTCCCCATAACACTCACAAAACCGCGCTGCAAAGGATGGTTTTTCCCCTGCCACATACAGATGCGCCGTGCTGCCAAATTCATTCACACGAAAACCTGCGATCCCTTTTCTGCGCTCTTCCGTATAAATACTGGTGATCGAGCTCGGCGCCGCACACAGCCCATGCCACAAAACCATTGGAGATACATTTAACAGATGGCTTAACATCACACACTCTACCCCGAAATGACAGAACAGAACGATCGTGTCATGATTTGGCTCATTCACGCGGTAATACATATCATCCCGCTCATAACCATGCTTTTTCAGTAGTGCATCCAGACCATCGCAGACCCACCGGTAAGCTTCTTCCACATTTCCTTTTCGCATGATGTCTGTCTTATTCCAGCGCTCCCTGTCATAAAGATCCAGATCCTTTTCCATATCCTGTGGAAGCCAGTCCCAGCAGATCGACTTTTCATTTTTCACATCCGGCCTGTCAATGTGTGCTTCAAACTCACGGAGCCAGTCTAGTGTCTCTGCCGTCCGGTTCATTTTTTTTAAGGTGCATCCAGCGGTATCCTGTGCCCGTCCCAATGGTGATACATAAAATGCCTTTATCTGCAGTTTTGCCAGGTATTCCGCTGCAAGTTCTGCCTCTCTCCATCCGGTTTTTGTCAATGTGTCCAGTTCGTAATTTGGATCGCCATGTCTTACGATTATGATTCTCATGTGTATTCCTCCTGATTTTCCATGAAGATTTAGGGGCAAAAGGTGGTTTTTAATATGTCTAAATTTTTCCCACAACCTTTTTCTCTTTTATGATATACTCGATTTATGACAAAAGCAATGGCGTACAAAATCCTGGGAATCACCCCTGGAACAGATCTTACGGATATCAAAAAGAAATACCGACAGCTGATGCACCGGGTACATCCTGACACGGAAGCATTTTCTACCAGAGCCTATGATTTTACTGCACAGGAGATCAATGAAGCTTATGATTTTCTGCGCAAAAATAGAACAGATTCCTTTTTAGGACAAGTTACAAAAAATACTACACCTGGCAGGAAACAGCACGGAAAGACCGTTTACCACCAGTCTTACCGGGAGGAAAATACCACAACCGGCTCCACAGCAAAGCAGATGAAATGGAATGCTCCGCTCAACGAAAATGCGTATACCACACGCACAGTCTATCATTACGCCGAAGATGCGGACGGTGAGATCATCGGCAGTTTTCCTGCCGCCTCAGGAAAATATCTCTGGATCTTAGAAGAAGATTTTCCCCTGTTTTTAAAAAGCATGTTTGAGTGCAGCAAACGCCTGCTCGATCATGTCGACGCACAGATCCGGCGGGAAAACGTCTGTCCAAAACAGCTCAAATTTCAGGCAGAGCTCTCCTATCTGTTAGCCCAGCAGTTTATCGATGCGACATCGACGCTCAAACGGCTTTTAACACCGGAAGTACTCCCCGATGCTGACATTTATTCTATCGCCTCGATGTTAGAACTCGCTGCGGATGCACCTGTGCTTCGCTCCGGCATGACTTTATATCCATCATGTATCCGGGATCACAGGCTCTTTTTAACAACAAAATCCGGCAAAAATGCCGGATATGTATCGTTTCGGGATGACCGTCTGTATTATATTATCATTCCGCTGTTTGAGCAGAAACGCGCACAGGTAAAGATTGAAATTTCAGCCACACAGGACAGAAAAAGAAACCTCCCTGCCGGGACATATAAAAATCTTGACTTTCTGATAAAAATCCCCCATGACAATGCAGGGACATTCCCGGAAAATATCAATCTGCAGATTGAGGGACTGCTGGCAGAATATGCGAAAAATTAATCATATATACATAGATTATTTCTCTATAGAACCTTACGTCCATTTGCTGTCAGCTTAAAAGCCGTACCTAATATTTCCGCTGATTTTCTGCAAAACATCATACGCTCAAGAAAGATTTCAAAATAGTCATACATAGAACAGATATTTTCATCAATCTGAAGATTCAGCGCAATCACAGATTTATCTTCCGCAATCTTTAATTTTGAATCCGTAACCGCATAATTTACCCTGTCATGAATATCGAAAGCAGATCTTTCTTTTTGTCGCACACGGCTTCTTCTGACATCTGTTTTATCTGCTATAATAAGTGCTGCAGATATCACATCTACCGGACTCCCCGTTGACTCATCATGATTACCAATGGCTGATACAACCGTTATCCGGTCCTCCAGTGTCATATCCGTATCTTTCAGAAGTTCGTTTGCGAGAAGCGCTCCATATTCTGCATGATGTGTTCTGTTAATTGCATTTCCAATATCATGCATATATCCGGCAATTTTAGCAAGTTCAATCTCATGTTCGGAATATCCAAACCGTTTTAAAATTTTTCCTGCCTGATGAGCAACCTGCACGCAATGTGCCTGTGAATGATCGGTAAATCCAAGCTGTCCAAGATTCGCATTTCCTTTTGTCAGATATGCATTTATTTCTTTATTTTTTTCTATTTCCTTATACCGCAGTTACCATTATCTCCCTTCTTTTTCTTTATCATATAAGGGTTCCTCTTCCTCGTCATGCCGGACATTATAATAAAGTTCTTTTCCATTTTCATTCCGCACGATCAGACGAAAATCATATGGCTGCACCGCCTTCGCATACTGCTCCCAGTCCCCAGCAGAAAAATCCATATTTTCTATCTTCTGATACGCATCCACATAATTCTCTGCTATTTTGGAATTATCACTATACCACCCCAAAAACCGGTCTTTAAAAATACTTATCATACTTCCACCGATCAAAAGCAGGATGACAAGGGAAAACAGTACCATAAGTGAATTTGTCCGGAAAATCCTCTGTTTTATCATCATAAAAAACACCTCTTGTTATGATTACATCATGATAACGTTAAAATATAAATACAAAAGGCGCGTTTTATAAACAAATCCTAAACACAATATTCACATCTATTGTATGCCATTCTCACTTCAGCTCCATCTCATCTTTCATCCCCACAAATCCGAACTCTTCATACAATGGTCGTCCCATCTCAGTCGCCTCCAAAGAAATCGCATCAATTCCTTTGTTCTTTGCATCCGCCACCAGAATTTCCAGTGTGTGATAAGCAATCCCTTTTCTCCGGTACGCCGGATTTGTATACATATTCATAATATACGCTTTCTTTCCTGTCTGGTTATGATAAGTAGGCATAACCTTAAAATAACTGATACCGCCCGCACCAACGATCTGATCTTTATCGTAGACTAAAATTGCAGTATGACTGCCATCTTTTAAAGCTTTTCCATAATAATCTCTTGACTGTACCGCAACTTCTGTCATATCTGCCTGATCATCCAACTTATTCGCAGCTCTTAAAACTTCGATTCTTGTTGTAACTAAAATATCTATATCTTCCTGTGTAGCTGTTTTATATTTGAAATCCATAAATACTCCTGTCATTTTTTATTATTTTATTATGATGCAACATTCTCTGACCGTGATCTGCACTCACCTTATCATACGGTCTTATTACCTAATAATTCTAATATTTTCCTCCCTGATTTTCAAACTTTTTATGCTTTTATTTTCTTATTTTCGGACAACGGAACAAAATAGGCACTGCTTTGTGCAATTTGCCAATCAAAAATTTAAGAGCCACCTTTTGACACCCGAATCCTATGCATAAAAAAAGAACCCTGTCATATACAGGATCCTTTTTCATACATCGCTATCCGGAAATATTATCCTTTCACCGCACCCACGATTCCATTTGCAAAACTCTTCTGCAGCACAAGGAACAAAATTCCAGTCGGCAAAGAACAGATCAGCACACCAAGCATCAGTACGCCGTAGTCAATACTGTAACCCACGGAAAGATTTGCCACTAACATCGGCATCGTCTGTGATGTATCTGACATCATGATAACTTTCGGCCAAAGGTAATTGTTCCATGCATTCATGAAAGTTACGGTAAGTGCTGCAGCATAGGTGGATTTCATAGTCGGCATAAAAATGGTAAGGAAGATTTTAAATTCACTTAAGCCATCAATTCTTGCCGCCTCAATGATTTCCATCGGAAATGATCTCGCACTCTGCCGGAACAACATGATCAAAAACGGCGTGGAAATCGTCGGCAGGACATATGCGATCCAGGTACTTGATAAGCCCATACCGGAAAACAGCTTAAATAACGGGATTAAAGTTGCTGCAAACGGAACCATCATCGCAAGAAGTAAAATATTCATCAGTGTATCTTTTGCCTTATCGTGGTAAATCTCAAATCCATATCCTGCGATCGAGCAGATAAATAAAGATAATACACTAAGAATCGTTGAATAAAACAGTGAATTACAAAACGCTCTTGATACATTCTGCATTTCAGTCAGTTTCATCAGGTTCTGGATAAAATTTGTTCCAAGACTCAGTTTTCCACCAAGAACGTCTGTACTGTTGTTTGTTGCAGCCGCGATCATCCAGTAAAGTGGAAATACGGATATAAACGAAGCTATGATCAATATGATATGTGTACCTGCATTTTTAAATTTTCCTTTCATCGCTTGTCACCTACTTTCATCTGAACAAAGGATAATATTGCTACCATAATAAAGATCACATACGACATTGCCGCTGCGTATCCGAATTGTGGATTATATTCAAAACTTGCTTTATATATGTAATGGGACATGGTCAGTGTTGAGTTTGCAGGACCGCCGCCTGTTAAATTGACAGACTCATCAAATAACTGTAATGTACCATTGATCGACATAATTGTTGTAAGTAAAATCGTTGGTCGAAGAAGCGGAATCGTAATCTTTCTGAAAATTGCAAATGGACTTGCTCCGTCAATTTTCGCCGCTTCATATAATGAATCATCGATATTCTGCAGACCGGCTAAATAAAATACCATATTGTATCCTGTCCAGCGCCAGATCAGTGCAAGAATAATGATCGCTTTTGCTGTATGTACATCGCCAAGCCAGTTGATGCGCTCACCGATCAGCCCTAATTTCAGTAAAACCGTGTTGATATAACCATCATAGGCAAATAATGTTTTAAAAATGATCGAATAAGATACCAGTGCTGTACAGCATGGCAGGAAAATCATTGTCCGGTAAATTCCTTTTCCACGCAGATCTTTTTTGTTTAAAAGACATGCCAGAAAAATTGCAAGAATCAGCATTACCGGCACCTGAATGATCAGATAGAAAAAATTGTTTGTAATCGCAGTACGGAACACGCCGTCTTTTAACAATCTCGCATAATTGCTAAGGCCGCCCCATGTCTGATTGTTGCCAATTCCTGTTTTAAATGACAAAATAAACGCCTGGAGCATTGGATAAAAATTCATTGCAAATATCAGCAATGTCGCCGGCAGCAGGAAAGCCCATCCCGTAACACTTTGTTTTTTATATAAACTGACTCTTTTTTTCGCTTTCATATTATTCCCCATTTCTGCGCTGCTCTTCAGCGCATCTCAAGTTTGTGCGTCAGCACAAATCTTGCGTGTGAAAAATATATTTTTCACACTGATCCCCATTCCTGAACTATTTGTTTTGACAGAGAAAGCTGCCACATAAGATATCCTTTTGCGGCAGCTTTCCCTTTTGCCCGCCAGGCGCGCAGTTTATTATTTTTCAAAAAGTATAAATACAGGGAGGATTGATCTATACTTTTTTACTGACCAATGTTAAACTCGATCGTTGCCTGTGCCTCTTCGATCGCACTGTCAAGATCACTTGAACCATTCAATACGTTTGTCAAAGCTGTTCCAAGAGCTTCTTTTTCCTCAGACCAGTAAATACCTTTGTTGATTGTAGGAATATTGCTTCCGTAAGATACGATCTTAGAGTAAATTGCCTCTCCGCCAAAGTAATCAGAAACCTGATTGTAAGCATCACTGTCTGCTGCCGGAAGATAGGTTGCGATCGCACCTAACTGTGAAAGAATGTTATCGTAAAATTCGGTGCTTCCTGCCCATGTTGTTTTAAAGAAATCTACTGCCAGATCATAATTTTTGCTGGAGGAAGAAATTGCCCATGTAGAACCACCCTGTGCAGAGTAATTTGTTGCACCCGGATAATCATTTAATTTTGGCATATTTGTAACAGCCCAGTTTCCTTCCTGTTCTGCCTGATCTGTGGACGTGATCGTTGCACAGATCCAGGAACCATTGATTGTTCCAACTACAGTACCATTATTGATAGAGCCCTGATAACCGGACCAGTCTGTCTGTTCCTGCAAAATACCTGCATTAATCAGATCCATATATACATTCATGGCTTCTTTTAATCCATCATTATTGACAAGAGAAATCTTTCCTTCCTCATCAAATACAGAAATTCCTGCAGACTGTAAGATCATATTTAATAAATCAGGCTCGCCCTGCACATTGGTAAGCATTGGCATTCCTGTCTTATCGAGCACATCTTTTCCGATCTCAATGAATCTGTCCCATGTAATATCTGTCAGATCATCGATCGTATATCCTGCCTGATCTAAGTAATCTGTTCTGTAGCAGGCAATGACCGTATTGCTGTCATATGGAACACCATAATTTTTTCCATCCTTTACGGAATTGGCAACTTTTGCTTCTGCAAAGTCAGCAAACGCAATTCCGGAATCTGTCAGATCTGCAAACACATCCGGATAATTCTGAAGATATTTTGCAAATACCTGATCGTCCATTAAGAAAATATCAGGAAGCGCATCCAGCTCACCGCTCATTGCATAGGTTTGAACCAGTGTCTGGATATCGGAAGATACTGTCTCGACCACATTAATATTTACATCCGGATGATCTTTCTGATACAGTTTTCCGGCTTCCTTCATTGCATCTACGTTAAATGAATCCCAACACCAGACAGTAAGTGTTCCCTCTTGTGAACCACCTTCTGCATTACCTGACGCATCATTTTTCTCTGTTCCTGCCACAGCCTGATCCCCTCCTGCTGTGTTTCCATTTGCTGCTGCACTGTCATTTGCAGATGAACTTCCGCATCCTGCCATTCCAAGCAGCATAGACGCTGCTAATACCATAGTCATTACTTTCTTTTTCATCCTGTAACCCTCCATATTAAACATTTTGATAAGCTTTTCTTTCTGGCTGCTTATCTTTGTTACAGGTAAATCATACCATCATAAGAGCCATTTTCTTTAGGACTATCTTTACCTTAATTTTTCATATTTTGGGATGTTATTTGATTCAGTAGGACTATTTTTAGAAATTTGCATTAATTTGTTTTTTGAAACATCCTGCCCGGAGGTTTTGTTATGTAATCGGGAATTTCAACAAATTTTCCAATTACATAACAAAAAACGGCGGTTCATTCACGAACCACCGCTGCTGCTTTTACCTGTATATTCGAAAGACAATCTGACAGATCATCCTGCGTCAGGGAATTATTAAACTCATCTTCCACGATCGCCTCTATCTCATATGTTTTACTTCCATAATTCACAGTTATAATATTCCCAGACAGATCTGTCAAAATCTTTGTAACCTGCTGACCTCCGAAAAACTCATCTTTTGCAAGATAATTTTCGTACCCTGACATGTCTTTTACCGCCGGAAGCAGACCAATTTCTCCGATCAGCTCATTCATAAAGTCAGAGTCTTTTTCAAACATTTCCACCAGAAAATCCACTGCTGCATCCGGATTTTTTGCATTTTTCAACACATACCATGCACTTCCACCGACATTTGATGCCGCCACCGTCTTTATCTCTCCATCATACACCGGGATTGGCACAACTCTCCAGAGACCGCTTTGTTCCTCCACACTTTTTATGCTTGAAACGATCCAGCCTCCACTGATCACACTTGCAACGCTTCCATTCTGAAAAGCAGAAATAAATTCATTCCAACCATTGACGCTCACTCCGACATTTCTTTTTAGTAATTGCTGATATGTGTGAAGTCCTGCTTTTAAATACTCATTATCCTCAATATCCGCATGATTGTTTTCATCCACATACCAGTGCCCGCCACTCTGCATGATGATACGAAGCAGTGGCGAATCTGTCGGATCTAATGTCAGCATCGGGATTCCGAGCTTTTGATAGACATCCTCTCCGATCTCTATGTATCGTTCCCAGGTAAGATCCTGCATATCTACCTCGGTATAACCCGCCTGCTCTAAAATATCGAGCCTGTAAAAAAGTGCTGCTGTTCCGCTGTCAAATGGGATTCCATAAAATCTGTCTCCCTTGGAACAGAGCTTACTTTTATAATCCGTATATCTGTCATAATCAACTTTGTCTGTAAGATCTACAAACTCATCCTCGTATTGTGATAGCACATCCTGGATATCATAATCTTCGATCATGATCACATCGGGGAGTTCCTGATACATCTTGGATGCGATCAGGTTTTTGGTATCTGCTAAGATTTCTTCTCTCTCTTTTGTCTCTACTATGATCTGAATATCTTTATGTGTTTTTTTATATTCTTTCGCCGCAAGTTTTGCAGCTTTTACATTAAAAGTATCATCCCATGTCCAGATTACGATCCTGTCTGTTTCCTTTTCTGCGCTCACGCTCTGCCGTTGTCCGCAGCCACATAACATAGCTAAAATCAAGCCCATTATAATGCCAAATCCTGCTCTTTTCATTTTTCATCCGTCCCCGTCTTATAACTCACCGGTAAAACGATCACCACCGTCGTTCCCTTTTGTTCTTCACTGAAAATATTGATCCCATAGTCGTCTCCATATAGAAGTTTTAACCGTTCCTGCACATTGTGGACTCCGATTCCGGAATAATGCTCTTTTCCGGTTGGTTCATTCATAATTTTTAAAACTTTTTCCTTCGTCATTCCGACACCATCATCAATGATCTGGATCTCTAATTTTTCCTCTTTCTGTTTTACCACGATCTGAATCGTTCCGCATCTGCCTTCCGGATACGCGTGGAAAAATGTATTTTCAATGAAAGGCTGTAAGATCATTTTCGGCAGAAGATATTCCTCACATACTCTCGAAACATAATATTCTACCTGTATACTGTCCCCATATCTCGTCTGGTTGATCAGGATATAATTCTGGATATTGATCATTTCCTGTCTCACCGGAATAAATTCATCCGAGTTACTGATCGTATTACGCAAAAGACTGATAAACGCATCGATCGTCCGTACCGTTTTTGCTGTATCATTCTGATATACCAGCCATTTGATGCTTGCAAGCGTATTATAAATATAATGCGGATTGATCTGCATCTGCAATGCACTGATCTCCGCCTGTCTCTGCTTTTTCTGCGTCTGCACCAGTTCATCCACATAATGTTTCAGATCATCTAACATATAATTATAGGTGGAAGCTAACTCCTGCACTTCCGTAGTTCCCTCCACTGTCATGTATTCTGAAAAATTCCCTTCCCGGATCGCAGACATTTTTCCGATCAGCTTTGCTAACGGCCGCATGGTCTTATGCGTATAAAACAGACATGCCATCAGAATAAAGATTCCTATTGCACTGCAGCTTGCGATCAGAAACGGCATATTATAAAGATCCTGCAACGCCACATCATTATCGATCAGCGCATAAATCGCACACTTCTGATATGGCAGTATCCGTTTCATCAAAGTATACACGGTACTGTCCTGCTTTAATTCCATACGCAGTTCATCCGCATTTTTAATTTTTTCAAACCATTCTTCCTGTAAATGAGTCCCTGTGATGCCCGGTCTGTCGCTGCATAGAACGATTTCATGGTCATCCACAAGATAAAAGGACGTTGTATCTGATACAAAATAATTGTAATACTGCTTTAACTCCTCCATCGTAAGCGTCACAAAAGCAATCGCATAAACTTCCCTGCTTTCATGATAATACAGGGCTTTTGAAATGATCAGTGTATCAGCATTTCTCGATGTGGTCGTATAAGCCTGACCAGTGTAAGTATAATGGATGACATCCGGATCACTTAATGCTTTTTTGGCCGGTTCTGATTGTAAGATTTCCTGATCTGTAACGCAGATATTTTCCGTTCGCGACAGATAATGTTTACCATTATATCCAACAACAAGAATGTTCAGCCGCTCCATATCTGCAGATTTACTCTTCTCTAAATCCTGCTCCATCTGATAAACATTCTGAAATGTCTGCGTATTATCGAGTTCCGGCGTTTCATTAAAATAAAGCCGGAATGCCCAGCTTGAATCTATCGCATCAAAAACATTCTGGATATGATCATGAAAATCATTAAATTCTTTTTCGATCTGTTCAAAAACCTTTTCCTGGGAATCCCCGTAATTTTTTGTAAAAACCTGCCTCGACATAACAAGCACTACAAAACTGACGGTAACGGCGATCAGGCTGATCCCAAGCATTACGATCAGTGTGATCTTTCCTGAAAAACTATTAAAACGGCTTTTTATCTTATCCATGATTCTTCCTTCGATAGACTGACGGTGTCTTTCCCGTAACTTTTTTAAATACCCTGCAAAAATAGCTGTGCTCCGAATATCCTACCTTTTCGCTGATCTGGGCAATTGACAGATCTGTATTCTCCAGTAGCTCACATGCTTTAGCCGTCCGGATCTCATTTAGATAATCACTGAACCCTTCCTTCATATGCTGATGAAAATACGCCGAAAGATAATGATAATTAAAATTAAACTCTTCTGCCATATCCTCAAGTCTTAAATCCTGCTCATAATTTTTTTCAATAAAAGCTAACATCCTTGGAATCCTGTCATCTACAGTTTTCTGTGTAACTCCGATCTGTGCAGTGATTTTTTCCAATATCTGACGCATCACTTCTTTATAATCCTGCTCGTAATGCGCCATCGAAATCTCCCTGAAATACTCATACCGCTCTGCATCTTTCTGTTCTTCTGTCAGATCAAGCTGATCTAATAAATAATAGACCATGTTTTTAATCTGGTTTTTCAGCGATGCAATATCAATTTCACTCTGCAATGCCTTTGTATTATATTCCTCAAGCAGACGCAGTGCTTCCCCATACTCCTTCATGGATAAAAATTTATTATACTTAAAAAAATCAAATTTTACAGCGGGTATCTTTTCTTTTTCCGTCATTTCATCTGCCAGAATAAATTTAAGGTCTTTATAATAAAATACCTTATCTGCATATGCTAAAATATCCTGCTGATAATACTGCCTGATTAGTCTCATTCCATCAAACGCCCTGCTGCACACTCCAAGAATATATTCAGAAAGTACCGCTAACTCCGCTGTCATCTGTTCAAAAAAACGGATCATCTGCGCATCAGTTGCCGGTTTCGCACACATTACTACAATGACCAGTTCTTCCTGCAGGATCATGACCATTCCATTGGCAGCTTCAAAATCAGCGACATCCTTTTTTATTTTCTGATACAGGAGTTCAGATACATTCGGTGGAATCTCATTCTCATTTTTGATCCGCATCCCGAAAATATGAAAATGGGAATATGGAAAAATCTGGCTGAAAGCCACCTCATCTAATTCCTGTGACATCCCGATCAGATAACGCTCCATCTCCGCAGCATAATTGATTCCTTCACTCTTTTCTTTCCTTTTATAACACGGAATTTTCTGCGCTGCTTTCTCTAATACGTTTAACAGTTCTTCCTCATTCAATGTCGGTTTTAAAATATAATCTATGGCACCATTTGTCAGCGTTTTTTTCACATATTCAAACTTATCATATCCGCTTAAAATAATGATGGCAATATCCGGATAAATCTTATGCACCATCTCCGTAAATGTAACTCCATCCATCACAGACATCACAATATCGCTGATGATAATATGCGGCTTTAACTCTTCTGTAAGCCGCAGTGCTTCATTTCCATTGGTCGCTTCCCCGACAATTTCATAGCCTTCCTGCTCCCAGTGGATCATATATTTTAATCCCTGCCGCATAATATATTCATCATCAACGATCAAAACCCGAATCATATATCCTTCTCCCCATGTGGTGTTAATTAAACTCCGCAATGCATGTCCGGAAAATCAGAGATTTTCCGGACTGACAGGCATCTACATTCCACTTCGGTCCGTGCTAAACAGGTGCCACTGGCACCTAGCACCACCCTAGCACATGAGAATAAAACAAAAAAGTGTCTGCAAGCAGCCATTTTTTATTTTATTCTCATGTGGCACTGCTCATTGCTTACGCACATTATACCATCTAAATCACATGGGAAAAAGGAATGAAAAGAAAGAAAGCAAAATAATATAAATTCTTAAAATAGTGCAAATTTATTCTATCTTAATAATAAGCACACCGTCTCACAATTCCTCTGAACTTTGATTTTATACTACATAGCAAAAGTATGTAATGGGTTTTCAAAGTGGGGTAACATATTTAGCCCGTTTGAATACTCCCCACCAAATAATCATCTAATCGCCCTAACTTCTATATCACCCAATTTTTTGTCACATGCCCTATGTGAAGGAAACGCTGTAAATCCTGGTCTTGAGATATAGTTACGAGTCTTGTCATAATAAACACTCAGAATTCCTGTTAACAAAAACTGAAATCCCATGTGTGCTTCTTCCTCACTGTGATTAAAAAATATATATTCTCCAACTTCTCCATCCTGAGGACGTCTTTTAAAAATGCTCCATTTATTAAACGAACCAATATATCCTATTAGATCATCAAAATAATCATCTTCCTTAGAATAAACTCCTTCTAATTTTTCAAAAATCCATTGTTCCGTAGTTTTCTCTTTTTTCTCAAATGCATCCATTGACACCAAAGCCAAAAATGGACCTCTTAAATGTTGACCATTATCATCGACACAACGACATAATTTTGACGCAGCCTTCAATGCTTGAGCTTCATGCACTATGTCATTTTCATGTAAATTCTTTTTCACAGAAATAATACCTGCAACGCCCTCTGGTGGAACTATAACATTTTCTCCAAATCTCTGAAAAATAGGATATTTAGCACTATCATATATTAATATATCTAACTGTGTGGAATGACTGTCCACTTCATTTTTCCTGCTTCTATTTTTCAATCCTGTTTTTACTGCTGGTCTCAAAATAAATCCCGTTAAAACTTCCAAATCTTTGGGTAAATATCTCTTCAGATATTCTCGTATTAATGTTTCTACATATCTTCCATCTTCTCCGTTATGGGCAGCTCCATTTCTATTTTCTGCTGGAATTAATATTTGAAATTGTTTATAAGTATCCAACATGGCTTGCATCTCATTTGACCAATAATTCTGGATTCTTTTACCATCCATATTATTACACCTCCAACTCCTCTTAGCACCATTTATGATTATAACTCGAACATATCATGCTTACATGAATAAACTTTATTCTTCACGAAATATTGAAACCGCCTGCCACAGGGATAACATCATTTTTTCGGTCAAAGCATGACCGCTAAATTATATCTGTTTATCCTGCAATGAAAGTAATCTGTCTATTACCGGATGAACGATTGCTGTCTCTGTAATCTGATTGATAGCACAAAGTTTCTTCCCTGCGTCCTTACTGGATGCTCCACAATGGTAAACCAGTTCTGTTTTCTCACCATAATCAAGTACAATTAACCTGTCGTGACAATCAGGATTAGGCTTAATCCTGAGCGGTGGATATTCATTTTGAAAATCCGTCACTAAAGAGTTTGTGAGAAATCCTCTCCCACCTTTTCCGTTCTCTGTGAATAAAACAACCTCCACGCCATGGACTTTCTGTGAAAGATGTTGTAATGATTTCGCATTCATATAATCATCCACAACATAGATTGATTTCTTTGCCTGTTGATAGATTTCTATGTAAGCAATGTCAGCTTCTAACTTCTGGCCTTTATAAATAACAAAATTTTTAACATCTTTTTCTGAAATAAAATTTTCACTCAACTGTTCAACATTCTTTTGAATCAAATCAACCTTTTGGTCTGTTTGTTTCTGTTTATCTATCAGTCCCGCTGTCTGCACCGATATTTCAGTAACTTTAGACGATAGTAATTCCATTTCAGATCTTGTTACAAATTGTTGATTCTGTTTAATATAATGCCGCATTTCTCTAAATGTACGCATAATAAAAATACTTTGTTGTTCAGCTAATTCTCCGCGAAGTACCGTAGCAAGCATATAAATTCCCTGTTCTGTAAACGCAAACGGCATTTTTTTAATATTGGAACCCTGCCTATTGCTCTTTTCGTTCAAAGTCGCAATTTGCGACTTTGAAAATTTCTCTGGTATTTCTTCTTTATTCAGCTGAAACATAAAATCCTCTGGAAATCTGCTAATATTTCGCTTTACCTGCTCATTTAATCGTTTTACTTCATACCCATAAAGTTCTGCTAAATCTTTGTCTAACATTACCTGTTGACCACGAATTATATACACCTTACTACGAATATCATCCGTAGTAATCAATTCTTTTGTTCCTTCCATTCTTCCTCCCCACAATTCGGTTACAATTTCTATAAATTGCTGATTCCTATTCTGTTGCTATGAAATCACACATCCCTTGTTATTAGCATTCCTTGTATATTCCATCTTCTTGCCCTTCGGACAAGAAGCATCCTTCGCTCAAAGAGCTCGGTCAATTGCGACTTCACAGGCTATTCCTCCACCATGCTTTCCATCTGCTCCAGTTTCTGCAATGCCTTCATATACGCCATCAGTCTTTTATACTGATCATCTCCAAGACTGTGAATCTGCTTCAATATCCTAATGTCCGACCTGGTAACTTCATAATCCATATCTGTATCTTTATACTCCGTATCAATTCCTTTACCCGTTAAAAGCTGTTCCGGTGTAATGTCCAATGCGTCACATATGGATAACAGACAGTCTGCTTTTGGATTTGTCTTTTTCTTTTTCCAGTCACTGATATTGCTAGTTGCAATCCCCGTTCTTCTTGACAATTCCAGCTGGGTCATGTTCTTCTGCCCCATTATGTAAAAAATTCTTTCACTGATAATCATGTGTGTTCCTCCGTTATGTTATAAATCCGTATTTATAGATTTAATTTTCCGTTTATACGGACATTCTATCATGCCGCAGCATTTCTTTCAATAGGAATGATAATACTTCTGAATTTCTCAATATTTTCTGTTTTATATAATTCCATGTACAACTGTTTTATTCTCTTCATGCAAAGATAATTATCAGTATCCGGTTTCATTTGCTTTCCTTGCATACTGATTGAGATTATTGCTAATCCTTGAATGCAAGGATATTACCTGATTCAAATCCGGCCACTCAGGAATAATCACATATCCGTTCAATGCCATCTTTCTGATATATGCACTCATATTTTGAACTCCAGCTTCCTTCATTCGATTATGCAGTATCTCCACCTCTTCCGGTTTGAATTTTACATAAATTCCTTTTGAATACTCTTTCACTTTTCTTTTCCTCCATTTCTTTTTCAAATTTGTAATTTTTAGAAATCATTCTTCCGGGGGCAATCGGCAATTTCTAAAATTGAATAGCAAAAAAGCAACCGATATTACTCGATTGCCACTCTGTTACTCTTGCGAAACTATTCCTTTTTCAAAAAATTTGTAAATATTGTCTAAATGCGTTTGTGAACTTTTTCCTTCAAAAAGCAGTACAAATTGATAATTGACTTTTTGAAAATTATTGTTCTCAGGTTTCTATCAAAATTAGAAAAAGCCCAAACCACAAGGGTTTGAGCTCCATTTGTACATTCGTATTTTCTGCTTTTGGGTATAAAATCTCCGCTGTTAAATATAGAATATTTGTTCGTTTTTGTCAATTCTTACTTGCAATTTTTCGCTTTCTTCTTCGGCAATCCAGCTTTACTAAAAGTCTGTCAATGCGCACTAACACCTTGCTCCGCATTAACATTCTCAGACATTGTATCGACTTTATCTATTTAATCCAAACATACTTTCTACCAAAGCAAATGTCTCATCAATACTACGGTTTTCGTCTCTTGTTATTACATTAAATCCAGATTTTTGAAACATCATATATCTTTCCTGTGAATTAACTCTTTTCAGACATTCTCTGAAATTTATCATAGCATCCTCTGGATTATCTTCTTTCAATAACAACTGATATAAAAACTGTTTTTCCTTATCGGGTCTTTCAAAAAATCTCTGAACAGAAATATTCGGATCTGCTAACATAATCAAAACATGATTCTCATCTGAAATCTTATGTAGAATTTCAACCGGAATATTAGTATCCACAAATATTCTTTTCTTTGTTCTTGAAACCAAGTTCTTTAAAATTTCAAGTTCTAAGACCGTACATTCTTTCGTAACACCATTTACCCATGCCTCATATTCATCTGGAGTTCTTTTTACAAATTCTCTCCAATCCTGTAAATCTCTTGTGTAAGTAAGATTAGGAAACTCCTTGGCATCCAAATTTTCTAAAAGCCTATCCTGATAATTTTCTTCGCATACAATTCCGTCATATTTTTCTGCCAGAAGTTTTACCATTGTGGATTTTCCGGCATATGCTGTCCCATTAATAAAGTATACATTTTCAAACTTCATAACAATCTTACTACTCCCGTTTATCTTATAGACTTAATTATCATATCAATAATTTCACCGACAGCCTTTTTTATATCATTGCCTTCCCATCCAAGTTTCCAATCATCCTCTAAATATACATCAGAAACAACATATATACCCGTTGCTACACATTTTCTATAATTAGCTATTGTGAACAAACCAACACCTTCCATTTCAACACAAAGTGCTCCTTTGTCCCGATAATCCATGACTTGTCCCCACGTTTCTCTATAACCTGCGTCCGTTGTCCAATGAAATCCTCTCTTGTATAGAATTTCTGCACTTGTTATCATTTCTTCAATCTCGTTCGTCAAATCCTTCGATGAATGAATTATATCATAATCATATCCGTACAACCTTGCTACTGCAGTATCATTAAAAGCACCGTCCGTAAGAATAATCTCTCCCGGAACTAATTCTGGTTGTAAGCCTCCGGCATATCCAACATGAATTAATTCTTTAACGCCTCCGGCAATTAAATCCTCCGCTTGTGTAGCTATCGCAGGCGAGCACATATGCCCTTTTATAAAACCAATGTTTTCATTTTTATTAAACACATACAGCTTCCCACCTAATGGATATCTATATTCTCCTACATTTCTTGACACCATTTCATCAAAAATGTCATCAGCAAGAAGATATACTCTATCCGGTATTTTGATTTTATCAATATCAAATCCAGCATTTTTTAATTCTACTCTGACAAGTTTCTTAGGATCTGTTAATGCATTATTTCTGTCCACTATTTTCTCCTTCAAATGTCATTCGGCATCACAATAGTATCTTTTGTATCAAAATTTATGTGTATCTTTTGAATATCCAAATTGTGTTTGAAACTTCTTATTGCACTTGCATATTCGCCATTTGTTTCTTCACTTTCCGGCCAGATTTTTAAGACAGCATTATCCAGCGAATATTCTTTTCCGCCGACAATTGCCTGAATATTCTCAGAAAACTCCAGTTGTCTCATTTCTCCTATACTATGCTATATGTAAAGACTTAATCAAAAAATCTACGACACTCTTTTCATATTGATCTTTTATGATATTTTCTTTGCTTTCTTCAATACTTCCATCAACAAAATATTTGCCGTTTTCTTTATTGATTGATAATGAATCAAGAGGCCATCCTTCAAATCTTTTTGATGAAGCTTTATCAATCATATAGAATGATCCGTTTTTTTGAGCTGCCATATTGTCCATAAACGATGAAATTACTCCGTGATTATAAACTGCAATTCCATCTAGGTAATATGCTGTGACTTTACCTCCAAGCCCTGTAATAAGTTTTGAATAGTAATCAATCATCTCTTCATCTGACAGTCTATCCCTATTCATAGGTGTTCTAATATTTAGTCCCGGCTGACGCAAATCCTCAAAATCCAGTTCTTCAAAATATAATCCAGAATCATTACAAATAACAACATCAAAGTATTGTCCATAAAACTCTGCCTTCATAATAGCATTTTCTTCTGGTGTATTCCCCATTTCCTTAGGTTCTTCTATAACTTCGATATCTCTTAAAGTAATAAATTCAATATCATACCCTTTTAACAAATCCGAAAATCTTTTTACCTTTGATGGATTTGTTGTTCCTAATAAACCCCTCATATCGTCATACTCCTAAACTAAATCATCTTAAAAGCTTTCAACGCTTCTACTATAGCCTCTTCCTTCTCCTTCGGGCACTTCGGCTGTCTGGCATCATCTGACTTTGCTTTGTTGTAATTCTCACGCTCTATGATTCCATACTTAGCTTTAACCTGTGCAATATACAGGTTAGATACCTTCATCCCATCATAATGCTCTGCCACGTATTTTCTAATCTCCTCGTATGTAGCCTTACTCTCCGCAGCTGTCAAATCCAGCTCATCCATATCCAGTCTCACATTCACATGGTGCTTCGCTTCATGAAGTTTGGACAAAAGACATACCGTCTCACAATTCCCCTGAACTTTGATTTTATACTGCATAGCGAAAGTATGCAATAGATTTTCAAAGTGGGGTAACTGTTTTATCCCCTTGTTATACAGAATATTGTCGGTATAATATGTCATCAACATTGTTCTTGATACCCACTAAAATATCAAAACAAGTAGACAACATTTCAAAAAAACATCTCCAGTAATTATCATATAGACCACAAGTATCGCTTTGATAAGAGAAATTCAAATAATTACAATAATTATTTATTTCTTGACATATCTCTGGTCCTAAATCCAGTGAATACTCCAATAGCACCTCATTCAAAAGCACTCTTTTCTCTTGAAACGTATAAATTCTTTTTAAATCATCTTCATATAGAACCCAATGTTCCATTAGCTCATTTTCCAAAAATGAACCATAATGTCGATTCTCAAAATTATGTTTCCAATATTCGTATGCGTACTGTAATATACCGTGCAAATTATCTAATGCTTCTTTTGCCTTCCTACATGCTATGTTTTTTCTACTTTCAAATACCACATTTGATTTTAACCAGTTATCCATTTGATTAATAATACAAAATTGTTCATACTCGGCCATACTTTTCCATGTATATAACAATTCTGCCGGATACTGATTTTCATCACTATCTATCATTCTTGCACACGACTTGCATAACCAAATTCCATTTTCTATACTACTTCTCTCTTCTGGCGTTAAGTCAGGGTTGTATCTTGGTCCACCTTCAGCTGCTGCGGTTATATGTGCAGCCTCACCGATTGATACTCGCTTTTGAGGATTGCTGTGAGGACCTTTTGTTTCTCTTCTACAGTTTGGATTAGAACACTTTCCTCCCACTCTCTCACATAATCTATCTATAGTTTTTTGCGAAAAGTCATCTCTTTTATTCATAATGCTCCTTACCTATCTCCAAACATTAACTCAATAACACTTAGCGCATTCAAAATCTGTATACATTCATATCTTTCAATGCTTCTATTCATTCGACCATGCATTAACCAATTTCTATTCAAATATGGAGGTTCTATGCCATTTTCGAACTTGTATAGGCCATCTATAAATATCCTATTCAAATATGCTATTAACGAAGGATACATTTCCAAAAAGTATATTTTCTTTGACATGAATCCTCGTTTTTCGGTAAGCTGTCTAAAATTCTCCGCCTTTTGATTCGCAAAGCCATCATTAGAATATTTAACTCTGTAACTCATCCGTTGGTTCGGAAAATCTACTAATTCATTCACCCTATTATCAAGTAATGCAAGCAAGTACATAGCTGCAGTCATATAATCTTCATTTTCAAAAGCCTGCATACCATTCTTAAAATATAACTGTGTCTCGTCCGAAACGTACTTTTCCTGTAGCCCATCTATAATCACATCAAGAATTACAATATCTTCTCCGTCAAAAAACTCTGCTACCTTTGCTTCCCCTTCACATAATAATTGTTCCCAATTCTTAATATCTGCAGGATTTGAATGCTCAGAAATAACCCAACCATTTTTTCCAAACTTTTCACTCCACTCAATTTCAGATCTATATTTTTCTTCAAATTCAGCTTCAGTTAAACCTTCAGTTTCTCTGACCTCTTGCTGATAATTTTTGAGCATTTCTACCAACTTGAGAAGACCCGGCATATTGTTAAGTGAATTCTTCCATTCATTTAGTTTATCACTGAGTTCTTGAAATTTTGCTAATGCTTCCGGAGATATTGCTCTCGTAACATTTTTATATAATTCCTGCTGCTTCTTAGCTATCTCAAGTGCTTTCCTATATTCCTGTGAATTTTCAAAATCATTACTCATCTTCTCATCCTCATGACGTGAAATAACTTTTGCGAAAAAGTATCCTTTCGCCAAAATGTATATTTCCCGTTCTCCAAAGCTTATCCCCTGGGGTAAACCTCAGCTTATATCATCACTCTGCGGAAACAGAAACACACATCCATTTTTCTGCCGAAATTGCAAAAACCTTTGATTTATTGGGCTTTTTTCGACAGAAGGCAGACTGTTTCAACATGCGGTGAAAGTTACTTCTTATACTAAATAGCGAAACCGTCACCTTTTGCGAAAAGGTTCATCCCCCACTTAGGGGGATAGGATAGCTTGCGCCCCGATTATGGCATATAAATCAAACAAGATTATTAAGTAAATTATTTACATAAAGAATATTTCTTATCGTGTCTGCATCATTTCTTACTAATAATCCTGTATGTGCACTATTTCTACGCAATTGATTTACAGCTCGTAAATCTGACAAATATAAGGTATAAGGATGTATATTATTTGTCGAAATCACACCGATTATCTGTCCTAACATGTGCATACTGCTAGGTATTTGACTTCCCAACAGTACCCTTAATTGCTTTTCAACAACCTTACAATATTCCACTATTATAGGTGCAAAATCGATAATGCTCATTTTATGTATTTCATAAAGAGTTTCTGCTGTAATTAAAAATTCCTTTGCATCTGCATCAAGATGTGTATATGTTGAATTAACCCAATTCCGGCTATTTTGATATATGATACTATCTTTATTTACCGCCTGGACCATTTGATTGAGAACCTCGTCCATTTTTTCTAAATATTTATCCCAATCATCGTTTTCATCCAGATTTAATTGTCCAGAATTATTCTGAAGCTGTATCAATTGAAGCGCCCACTGGCGAACAGAACGTTTCTGCTCTACAGCTTTTTTACTGTTTTGACTAAGTTGTTCCTTAATTTCTATATAACGCTGATTTGCACTTTCTATCTCTGGTAAGGTTTGTTCCCATATTTCCCACTCACTTTTTTGAGGCATTCTTTCTTTCGCAATTAATAAATATGCTTTTGCTTGCTCATACTCTCTCAAAAAACTATATGCTGAAATAATTCCTTTTAAAGCTTCAAACATTATCACGCCAAGACTATTGTTAGATGCTATTGAATACAATTGCTTTCCATTTATATCTTGAAACTGATAAACATTCTCATCCACACTAATATGTTCAAGGCATTTTTGATACATAAAAACTGCATTCTCGTATTGCTTCATTTTCTTATAAATATCAGCAACAACTAATAACGTTGTATCATCCTCTACAATAAAAAGCGCTTTTTTTCCCCATTCCAATGCATCTTCTAATTTCCCTTGCCGTTTCAACAGTTCTGCATAATTTGAAAAATTTTGATTACATGGATATTCCTCAATCAAATCACACATAACTTTTTCAGCCTCTTTAAATTGTTCGTTCTCCAGCAAAGCAATAAAATAATTTCCAGTAATATCTTTTTTCAATTCATCATCTTCTGCTAATTCTATTGCTTTCTCAAAAAATCCAACTGCAATATCCTTCCTATTAATTTCTGGTGTTAAACATACCCAGCCTAAACTATTATAAGTCACCGAATTTGGATATTCCTCAACACTTCTTTTGCCAAGTTCATACGCTTTAAGTGCATCATTGCCAACCCCTAAATAATATGAAATAGCAACTGCACATAAACCTGCATTCATACCAAATTTCTCAAATAATGTATTGGTTATTTCATCTAATCCTTTTTTATTATCTTCTCTATACTCTTCTCTGTTAGCCCATTCTATTGCATTTTGATATTCTTCTACAATCTGTACACTCATAGGACTAAATATATTAGTATCTTCATATTGCGCTAATGCTTTGTTCGCATCTCCGTATTGTTTTAAATCTAAACAAATACCATACAGCATTCTCAATGCCACTTGATTATTATGTTTCAACTCAAGAGCACGTGAACAAAAATCTTTTGCTTCCTCTAAATCTAACTGATTATGATTTAATAAATATAATACCCTTTTAGCGAGTGCCATATTTACATATGTTCCTGTGGCACATATACTATTTTGTTGATGTTCGATTATCCTTTTTCCTATATCTAATATTTTGTGACACTTATTCGCCTCATTCAGTCCTTTGGTCAATTCAAATTGCTCTAAATACAATGCTTGTATTTCTTCCTCCGACATCTTATTGATGCAACACAATTTATATTTTTTTCCACTTCCACATGGACATGGATCATTTCTTCCAATTTTCTTCCCCATACATTCTCTTCTTTCATCTAAAACATTATTTTAAGGAACAATAAGCATTCTTCTACTTATTTCTATATACACTGTTCTAACCGCTCACTTTCATATGGCAACAAATATTTTTTTATATTGCTGCGATTTTTCTTAATAAAGTCAATGACTTCATCCTCTGACAGATTAGACGGAATTACATTCTCCAATCTTCTTACAGCGTTACTTGGTATCCCAAATTCGACCAGAATCGATAAATTCTCACGTATAAAATCATTTTCCAATTGTTGTACGAAAAAGCTATAAGACCCTGGTTTAATGTTTCTCGTTTCACATATCAGACGTTGGATACTATCTACAACTCTAAACGCCTTCGGCACAGTAAATTGAAACCAATGTCTGTAGATATGAAATGCTGTTTCTACAGCTTCATCATAATATCTTGCTTTTCTCTCATCTGTCAAAGTCTTTACAGTCGCAATTTTACTATTATAAATATCATTAACAATATCAATAATATTCTTTTTCGTTCTGTACATATTCAAATATCTTGCAAGCTGCTTTACTGAAAACACGCCCCTTTTGCTATCAAAGTTAAATAGATTATTTTCTGCCAGTTCTAAAACATAGTACATTTGATCCCATGTAGGTAATTGGCTCCACTGAATATTTTGTAATACACTTTTTGATTTCAAGTCACTAATTAATTTGTTATAAATCCTGATTTGTCCATTTACAGAAACGCCATTTTGTTTAATAATACTTAATAAATCAGCGGGAAGCTCATTAATCTGATCATAACGATTTCTGACCTCTTGCTTTACATCATTCTTTTTTATGTTAATAAGTATTTCATTTGTCAATATTTCTGGATCTTGTTCATAAAATGGGATATCTATTACAATAGACTTCTGCACCGGAACGTGACAAAAATTAAATATTCTTCCCACATAATGTTCCATCATCCTTCCAGAACGACCCTTAATATTACTGTAGTCAAAAAAATCTATTTCATTTCCTCCCTTTTTTTCATCGAACAAAATTACATTTTTAGCACTAGTATTGACACCTTCAATTATCGTAGAGGTACAAAAAATACAGTTTAACCGTCCCTCATTAAAATACTTAATAATTGAAGCTCCTATATGCTTTTGTAAAGAGCCATCATGAATTGCCACACCGTATTGTAATTCCTTAGCTAAACTCCATTCCGGCGAGACATTTTTATTAATCCATTCTATTAATGGAAGTTGATTATTCTTTTCTCGTTCTATTCTTTGCAAATATTCTAAATATACTTTGGCCATACGCCTTGCTCGTGCAGGAGTTGAACAATAAATAAGCGTTTGTTCATTTCGCAACTCATCTAACAGTTCACACAAAATTGTGATTTTTTCCTTATCAATCTGTTTATCGCTGTTACTCCAGTTAATTAAATTACTCTTATCTATTACATTACAATCTACTAAAGAAAAATCTGACTTATAAAATATTGCATCATATTTTTCTGCAAATCCATCTGTTATTCCATCAATATTGGGGCCTAAGAAGTAAAATCTGGGATGAAATTTATTTACCACCTTCAAAAACGCATTGTTTAAGGTATCTGCCCGGTCATCCTTTCTTCTGAGGCTCAATTTGTAGAATTCATCTATAATAAGAAAATCTATTTGAGGTAGAGGCTCATACTCCATTACCCTTTCCGCTGTTAACAGGAAAAGATTTCTCTTGTCTTCAGAATATGGTTGCGAAGTTCTCACTATAATTTTGTAATCATCGGCATATTTCTTCAATTTTAATCGAGTTTCATCTAACAATGCTAATGTTGGCTGTATGATAACTATGTTTTTATATTTTTTTGAAGCTACGATTTCTTCTATAAGCAAACTTTTTCCAAAGCTTGTTGGCGCACTAGCAATTATATTTTTCCCTGACAAAAGATAATTAGAAATTTTCTTTTGCTCTTTATGTAGATATGTATTCTTTAAAAAATCTGACTTAAAATAACTCATTCGCACATCGTCTGCAAAAGACATAATTTTCAAATCAGAACTATTTTTTTGAATATACGGATAAAATCCTAACGTTTCAATCAAATCCGCCCACACTACATATAAATTTTTATCAATTTTTCCCCAATTATTCAGAACATGTATTACTATCTTTCTCGCGGATAATTCTGCTTCCGCTGAATGTTGTGACAACAATTGTGTGCAATATGAAACAATTTTAAAACTCTGTTCAAAAGAGATTCTTTCTGCATTTTCAATTTCTAATATGATTTCGGTTGTCTTGTCCATATTTCACCTCAAATATTCTGCATATGCCAAAGACGTTTATGCAAATTAATGACTAATTCATTTTTGTCATTTACAGGAAATAGCATAAGTATAATATTAACTCTGTCTTTTAGTGGCATTTTGTTCTGTTTATCAAAATACTCTTTTAACTCTCTGACATTTAATTCGTGGTAGGCTATTGCATTAGGATCATTCATATCAGAAAACTTTTTGTAAATGTCATGTGTATAAGTACAAAGCATTGGTATGTTTATAATATTAAGTTTGTCGCTTAGCTTTGTACAATTCGTTATTGTATCAATCCATTCCTCTCTGCCAGGTATAGAATTATTATCCAGATTCTTTTTAATTATCACAAACTGGTCATTTAAATAGTCTGTATTAATATGTTCATTCAAATCTTTCACTAATGCTTTTATCCCCTCTTTACTATCATCATAAAGCTTACTTTCACCAAGCCATAAAATTTTTTCATTCGTGGAAACATGTACCGCATCAAATCCATGTGCAGGCACACTCGCACTATCTTTGAAATAAACTTTAGAAATTAGTGGTATTGTATGCTTAAATTCCCTTAATATCAAATGCAACAACAACTCACCAAATTCTCCTCTTTTTGCTGTACTAGACCTTTTTAATTCGTTATATGCATTAATATCTTTATCTACACACCACTGTTTCATTAATTGAAAATCTTTGATTTTATAAATACAATGAGCCGCTTCTCTTAACTTTTCAACAATGTCATTTTGAGGAATATTGGGATCTTCATATTGTGCAAAAACATATTCTGGAATTGTATTACATATGGCTTTGGTAAAATCATCCAAGCAATATTTGGGATTTCCTTCATCATCAATATCCATATCAACTAAAAAGGTATTCAAATCATCTTCGTTAACTTTCAGTAATATTACATTCTTTTTATCGAAAATTCTGTTAACCATATTAAGCAGTACCTCCACAAAACCAAATAAAGCACATAATAACACGTTCTTTTCATCGATATCTCTACTCGCTATTATAATATTTTACCATAAAACTCCACCTTTTACCATCCGCAAAAGAGCAAGAAAAAAGGCCGATCAGGAATCGCAACTCCCAATCGGCATCTTTTCTTACTCCTCTTCATTTTTACATTCAATCTCCGTTCCATCCAGGAACACTACCAACAATGTTCCATCCTCAAAAACCTTGATGTGGTCCAGTGTTTTCAGCATGAAGTCCGTGTCCATCTCCGTCAAAGGCTCTGCCTCATCAGTATATTCTATGAACTTCTCTGCCCGATAACCTTCCAAGAGGTTCTCGCTCTGCAACTGCTCCGTCCACTGTTCCATGAAATCCTCTCGGTTCTCCACCAATGCATTCCAAGCCATCAGATAAGCCTTTATCAATGTTTCTTCCTCTACATGGCGGTTGGCACATCCCATGACTCCTTTGACCTTGTATCGTTCACTGCACTGCCATACCTTACGGTCAACGCCCGTGCTGCTCCGCCAGCCTTTCCGTGCAAATACCTTATTACAGTCTCCGCAAATTATCTTGGATGCAAATGGATTACTTTCCGGCCGGTGGGAATAGGAGTTTGTCCCATGTTCCTCCAGATACTTTTTCCTGCGTTTTATTTCAAGCTGTACACATTCCCATATCCGCTTTGAAATGATGGCATCATGGTCATACTCCACATAAAACATCTGAATTTCCCCTTTGTTCTGTGTACGTTTCTTGGTAAGGAAATCTACCGTATAACTTTTCTGCAGCAAGGCATCACCCTTGTATTTTTCATTCTCCAACATACTCATTAAGGTTGTGGACTGCCACTTCGTACCGCCATCCCAGTTTTTCACACTTTCCCGTTTAAAAATCCTCTTGATATAATCGGTTGTTTTTCCGTCCAGGAATTCCTGATACAACCGAATTACAATCGGCTCCTGTGTCCTGTTGATTACCAGCTTCCCCGTTTCATCCGTATCGTATCCAAGAAAACGCTTTGTACTCATTTTGTGTTTTCCTGTTTCAAACCTTCTGCGGATTCCCCATGTGCAGTTCTCTGAAATGGACCGGCTCTCATCCTGTGCCAGTGAGGAAAGAATGGTCAGCAGCACTTCGCCCTTTGCATCGAGGGTATTGATATTTTCCTTTTCAAAAATAATCCCTATCCCCAAATCTTTCAACTCTCGCACATAGTTCAAACAATCCAGCGTATTTCTTGCAAATCGGGAAATGGACTTAGTAATAATCATGTCTATTTTCCCTGCCCTGCAATCAGCAATCATACGGTTGAATTCATCTCTCTTTTTGGTATTGGTTCCCGAAATTCCTTCATCCGCATAAGTCCCTGCATATTCATAGAGAGGATTCTCGCTGATATAATTTGTGTAATAATTGACCTGATTCTCATAGCTTAATAACTGTTCTTCTTGGTCGGTTGACACTCGGCAGTACGCTGCCATCTTCAATTTCTGCACTGACTGTGCTGTTCCTGATTCCGCAGTCAAAATCTGCTTTGCTAGTATAACAGTAATGCTTCTTGCCATTTTTAACCACCTCCTCAATCACTGTCTGTTCCGTAATGTTCAAGCCTTGCAATTCGGCATCATCAATCCTTATCCCTTTGCATGCCTTGACTCCCTTTTCAATGTAGGTGCTGCAAAGCCATTGGATTTTCTTCTTATAAACCTGTCTGCGCCGGAGTGTTTTTCCGCAGTAAGGGCAAATCAGCATTCCGCTTAAGGGATAGCGGTTTTGGAACTTCATTGTGTTGTCCTGTCCAATATTCCTGTCACGCTTTCTCTGCTCTCTGATCTTCTGTACCTGTTCCCACACCTCTGGCGATACAATTGGTTCGTGATTTTCCGAAATGTAATAACTCTGCACTTCCCCGTTGTTTTTCCTTGTATGGTTTCTTTTGTTTTCAGTGGTGTAATACTTCTGCAGATGAAAATCCCCTTTGTACTTTTCATTACAAAGCATCCCATTGATAGTCCCGCTTTCCCATGTTGTTCCCGTCACCGTTTTCACGCCCAGGTAATCAAGCAGCTCCCCAATCCTTGACGAGCCGACATTCAGCAGATAAAGGTCAAAAGTCAAACTGACAATTTCCGCTTCCTTTCGGTTCACAATTAAATCTCCATATTCGTTTTTGTCATAACCGAGGAAGCGGGATGTGGTAATCATCACTTTGTTTATATTTATGCCCATGCTTTCTGTCAATGCTGCAATAGAAATGGAAAACACCTATCAAATTAATAAAAATGACAGCAATATTTCTTATATTGATTTATCATCATATTTTAACGATTATCAAGGTTGTTTTGTCCTGTTTGATGCAACTACCGACAGTTGGCAAATTTATAACAAAGTAATGGCACAAAAACGAATTTCACCGGATTCGACATATAAAATATACAGTGCCCTGTTAGGTTTGGAAAACAGATATATAACTTCGGCTTCAAGCGAAATGACATGGAATGGGCAAGAATACCCTATTGCAGAGTGGAATGCCAATCAAAACCTTACTACAGCATTTCAAAACTCTGTCAATTGGTACTTTCAATCATTAGACCAAGCTGCCGGATTAAAAACTTTAGAAGACTTCTATACATATATTAATTATGGCAATCATGACCTGTCAGGTGGTGTTTCTTCCTTTTGGGCAGAATCTTCCCTCAAAATTTCTCCTATTGAGCAGGTCGAAATGCTCCAACGACTGTACATCAATGACTTTAATTTTGATGCAGATAATATTCAGACTGTAAAGAATGCCTTATTACTTTCTTCCACTGCTGACGGTAACCTATACGGCAAAACCGGAACAGGAAATATTAATGGAGAGAACATAAGCGGATGGTTCATTGGCTATGTCGAAACTTCAGATAATACATATTTCTTTGCCTTAAATATCGGAGCCACTGAAAATGCTACCGGAAGCAAAGCATCTGATATTGCTCTATCTATATTATCAGACATGAATATCTGGTATTGAAAAAAGGTAAAGGGTCAAATGAAACACTTTGACCCTTTACCTTCTGTCTTTTTATAATCCGTCTCATAAACGAAGCAAAGCCAATGTGCAGCTATCATTGCAATAAGTATACCAGCAACACATAGTAAAATCTTAACTTCTCTTGATTACTCCTCTAGGATATTAAATGCTATTTCCTGTGCTTTTATCCCACTAATTTCATTCGAAGAATCATCATCTAAATATATAGCAAAATATATATTAGTATTTTCTTTTTCGACAAAACCGATGAACCATGCTGTACCGTCTGTTCCCGTTCCTGTTTTTCCATATATTTTTTTTGAATCACTAGCCTCAAGTAACATAATGCTTTTTAGAATTTCTATCTCTGATTTTGTATATATAGTTTCCCCTTCCATAATCTTATGCAAAACTTCCACCTGCTCTATTGGAGAAATCATCAAAGATGATTCAATCCAAAAACCATTAAGTTCTGGAAAAGAGTTCACACCACTTCCACTCCATTCAGATATGTCACAATTTCCATAATCCAATTTGTTTAATTCCTCTTGAATTGTTTCTTGTCCCACCTCATCTATTACTTTTCTAAAGTACCAAATGCAAGAACTTCGAAATGCATCCTCCAGTCTTAAATCGGCATTCCATGCATCAACTGGGTAATTCATTCCATCATACTCCATTTTACTATCCTCTGACGTTATCACTTGATTATGAATTCCTATTAAGGCTGAGATTACTTTGAACGAAGAATTAGGAGATACCCTCGTTCTGCATTTGTCTTCATTATAAAAAGTATATGTATTATTTTCTGAATTCAAAATAACTGCACACCCTTGGATTGATTGAAACGCTTCCGCATAATCTACAGTGACTGTTGTCGGCTGCAGTTCCTCTTCATTCTTCACATCCTCGTTTTCACTTATTTCTTCTTCGGTTTGATTAGTCTGTATTGTCTGTTCCTTTTGATTTGATTGGCTGTTTCCATTCTCTTTTGAACTGCATCCTGACATACTTCCTATAATCAAGCAAGCAGTTATACCCATTATCATACATCGTTTTAGTTTCATCACAAAATCTTCCTTTCTTCTGTAACTTCTTTTAACTTTTACTTCCTAATCCACGAACAATTTTTACATCAACATTCTAAATACAACCATCTTCTCAACCCTCATTTTATTACATGTGTAAGATTTCAATGCAAAAAAATTTTCCTTTTGAGCGCCTGTTACATCCATGCAAATATTACATCAGTAAGATTTAGAAGTCAAGTTATCTTTATATAAAAAGGCTTCTGCCGGAGGGTATCATACATTTTCGCAAAAGTAATACCTTTTAGCAAAAGCCTATTATTCAGCAGAGTCTCAAAACACCCCTCTGCTACGATATTCAAATGATTCATTCATAAGGCTACAAAACACACATCCATTTTTGCTCCTTAATATCCCACAAACCGCAGAAAATCAAGGTTTCCTTGAAAGCAGACAGACGGTTTCAATATTTCCCGTCGCAGGGAACATGTCCACGCACTGCACTTTCTTCACCTGATAACCTCTCGCCTGCAGCACTTCAAGATCTCTTGCTAAGCTGGTCGGTTTACAGGAAATATAGACCATCTGCGGCACATTATAGCGGATGATTTTCTCCAGTGCTTTCGGATGGATTCCATCTCTTGGCGGATCAAGTACGATATAATCCGGTTTTTCCTCAATCGTGTCAATGACTTTTAATACATCTCCCGCGATAAATTCACAGTTGGTAAGTCCGTTTAAGGCAGCATTTTCCCTTGCGGCCACAACTGCTTCCTCCACGATTTCCACACCGATCACTTTCTTCGCAACCGGAGATAAGATCTGTGCGATCGTTCCGGTTCCGGAATACAGGTCAAATACCGTCTGGCTCGCCTCATCATCGAGCGCATCTCCGATAAATTCTCGCGCCGTCTGATAAAGCACTTCTGCGCCAAGGGAATTGGTCTGGAAAAAGGAAAACGGCGTGATCTTGAATTTCAGGTCGAGCAGCTCCTCATAGAAGAAGTCCTGTCCAAATAAAATATCTGTCCCCTCATTTTTGATCGTATCGGCAACACTGTCATTTTTCGTGTGGAGGATTCCTTTTAACACACCGTCATATGTTTCCTCACAGAGTGCCTTTACCCATCCGTCTAATAATACGCTTTCGGTTTCCGCACCAAGTCCGTCCGTCTGCGTTGTTGTTACCAGGTCAACTAAAATCTCTCCTGTTTTTGCCGCCTTTCTCACAAGAAAATGGCGCAGATATCCGGTGTGGCGGAGTTTATGGTAAAATGGGATCTGTCTTTCCTTAAAATATTCCAATGTGATCTTAAGCACACGGCGGAAATCTTCATCTACGATCTGACACTCCCCTACGTTTACGATATCATAAAAACTGCCCCGTTTATGCATGCCAAGTGCTAACGGCCCGTCCTTATATTCATCTCCAAATGAAAACTCCATCTTATTGCGGTATGCCTTCGGTCTTGGGCTCGCCTTGATCGGTAAAAACTCATATCCCTTATTTTCCTCGGTGATGACCGCATCGATCAGATCTTTTACCTGCTGCTCCTTCATGGAAAGCTGTTCTTCATACGGAAGGCTCTGGAATGTACAGCCGCCGCAGATACCATAATGAACACATCCCGGTTCCGGCAGTTCCAGTGCAGATTTTTCCAACACCTCGAGCAGGCGTCCCTCACATTTTCCTTTTCTGACCTTATTGACCGCCGCTGATACTTTCTGTCCCATGATCGCATTTTTTACAATGACACGCGTGCCATCTTCCGCTCTTAAAATTCCTTTATTCGGGAAATCCACCCGTTCAATGATTCCTTCTACGATCTGCCCTTTTTTCATAACCAGTTCCTTTCTCTTTTCCTATGAATTTAAAAAGGGCTGCAACACTGCAGCCCCTTAAAGATATTTCTTACTCTTCTGTTTTGTCCTCTGCCGGCTCTTCTGCTTTGTCGTCATCTTCTTCGTCCTCGAAGAAATCATCATCAAAATCATCCTCGAAGTCGTCTTCGAAATCCTCTAAATAGTCCGGTGCAAAGAAACGATAGATTCCGTAAACTGCTGCTGCAACTGCGGCAATGATTCCGATAATTGCGAATACCCAGACAACTTTGGAAGCTTTCTTCTCTTCCTCTGCTTCTTTTTTGTTCAGCAGTTCATTTAATTTTGAAATGTTAACTAAATCTTTTAAATCATCCATCTTGTTCATGGGGCTCCCCTCCTTTTATTTTCAGACTGTGACATCTTACAGTCATATGATACATATTATTCCCGTATTGCAGTACTTGTTCAGAAAACAAATAATTCCGCACTGCTTATTGCATATGTTTATTATATCATATGTTTCCCATTTCGCCTATAAAAAATTTATAAATTAAACGATTTTATAACTTTTTTAATTTTGCAAAAGAAGCAAACATTTTTTTAATTCCCACCGTGTCAAACTGGACTGTAACCTCATAATCTCTCCCACCTTCAACAATGGCAACCACCGTTCCTTCTCCAAACCGCGTATGTAAAACACGGTCTGCAATATCATACGGCAGCTTTTCTTCTTTCGTATGAACAGAGGCAAATGCACGCGCCTGCATGCTCTGTCCGGAAGGCTGCTGTCTCATCGTCATGCGCTTTGGTTTCACATTCCATGTATTTTCAATCGAAGAATCTGATTCTTTTCGCGAAACAACGGGGGCTTTTCCTTCTAAAAGCTCCAGCGGTATCTCTTTGACAAAACGGGAAACTTTATTGTACTGTGTCTCCCCACGGATCATTCTCTGCTTTGCACAGGTGATCGTCAGCTCTTTCATGGCACGGGTGATACCCACATAGGCAAGACGGCGTTCTTCCTCTAACTGCTCACTCGAATCATCCGATGTGATCGACATATAACTTGGAAACAGACCATCCTCCATACCTGCTAAATACACTTTCGGGAATTCAAGTCCTTTTGCGCTGTGCAGAGTCATTAATACAACATAATCGCTGTCATCTTCCAGACTGTCAATGTCTGCCACCAGTGCTACTTCTTCTAAAAAGCCACTCAGTGTCGGATGTTCTTCGCTTTCCTCGTAACTCACAACTTTACTTAAGAGCTCGTCGATATTCTCGATCCTCGCTTCTGCCTCATCCGTACCTTCCGCTTCAAGCTCTTTGACATATCCGGTTTCCTCAATCACTTCCCGGAGAAGATCGGAAATGCTGATAAATTCCAGCTTACTGCGGAATACCTGGATCAGATTTACAAACGGTTTTACCTTTGACGCTGCTTTTCCAATCGAAGGAATCTCGTCCGCACGCTTTAAGGCATCGTAAAAACTGATATCGTATGCCTCCGCATAATCAGACACACGGTTTACGGTTGTTGCGCCGATACCGCGTTTCGGAACATTTAAAATACGGCGCACCGCCAAATCATCGCGCGCATTGTCGATCGTCTTTAAATAAGCGAGCAGATCTTTCACTTCTTTTCTCGCATAGAAATTTACACCGCCAACGATCTTATATGGAATGTTTGATACAATAAAACGCTCCTCAAACAGACGCGACTGCGCATTCGTCCGGTACAAAACAGCATAATCCCCATAATGGTAATCTCCGTTTCTTACCCCGCCTGCAATATCACGCGCAATATAATCTGCTTCCTCATAGCCGGTATTAAACTGTTCAAAGTCAATCTTCTTTCCCTCATCATTTGCAGTCCAGAGTGTCTTTGACTTTCTGCCGACATTGTTTGCGATCACACTGTTTGCAGCATTTAAAATATTCTGCGTAGACCGGTAATTCTGCTCTAACTTGATCGTCTTTGCATCCGGAAAATGTTTTTCAAAATTTAATATATTATAAATATTTGCTCCACGGAACTTATAAATAGACTGATCATCATCACCCACCACACAAAGATTCTGATATTTGCCTGCCAAAAGACGGATCAGCTCAAACTGTGCCGTATTTGTATCCTGATACTCGTCCACCATAATATAATGAAAACGTTCCTGATAATAATTTTTTACCTCCGGATCAGACTGCAAAAGTTCCACCGTCTTCATGATCAGATCATCAAAATCCAGCGCATTATTCTTATGTAACGCCTCCTGATATTCCCGGTATACCTCCGCCTGTTTACGCTTTGCATAATCGGAAGATGTCAGTGCACGCTGCATCAGCTCTGTCGGTGTGATCAGTTCATCTTTTGCCGATGAAATCGCTGCCAAAAAACTTTTTTCTTTATAAATCTTGGTATCAATCTCTAAACGCTTGCATATATCCTTCATCAGTGATTTTGAATCATCCGCATCATAAATCGTAAAATTGGTGTCAAATCCGATCCGGTCGATATGACGGCGCAAAATTCTCACACAACTTGAATGGAAGGTCGATACCCAGATGCTCTCCGAGCCAAATCCGACAATTTTATCAATTCGCTCCCGCATCTCTCCTGCCGCTTTGTTGGTAAAAGTGATCGCCATGATATGGTAAGGATTGACACCCTTTTCTTCGATTAAATAAGCAGTGCGGTGTGTCAGCACACGTGTTTTACCGGAGCCAGCCCCGGCTAAGATCAGTACCGGACCTTCCGTCTGATATACCGCTTCTCTCTGCTGTTCATTCAACGTATCATATATACTCATGGTTATATTTTCCTTTTCTTTCATTGCTTGTTCTTATACTATAACATAAATATTTCATGTAATAAAACCCATATTGAATTATTTTTTCTTCATTTATATCTTGTCATCTAGTTTTCAATACTATATAATGTGATCAGAGGTGACACAAATATGGATACAAAACAATTTTTACGTTCAATCTTAGATTCCCTGCAGCAGATTGATTATGTCAAACCAGAAGATGTTCCGAATATTGATTTATATATGGATCAGGTAACCACATTCATGGATTCACAGCTTGCCGCTTCAAAACGTCATGATGATGACAAGATCCTGACCAAAACAATGATCAACAATTATGCAAAAAACAATCTTCTTCCTCCACCGGAGAAAAAGAAGTATACCAAAGAGCATGTACTGGTCCTGATCTTTATTTATTATCTGAAAAGTATTTTAAGCATCAGCGACATTCAGGGTATTTTAAACCCGATCACTGAAAAATATTTCGGCAATGACGAGAACTACAGTCTCGAAGATATCTACAAAGAAGTTTTCAGTTTAGAACATCCGGAAACACAGAACCTGATGAAAGATCTCGCAAAAAAATTCAACACTTCCATGAACACATTCCCGGATGCGTCAGAAGATGAAGCAGATCTTCTGCATACATTCAGCTTTATCTGTATGCTCAGCTATGACGTTTACATCAAAAAAACTCTGATTGAAAAGATGATCGATCAGATGGCTTCAAAAAATCCTGAGACAAAGCCATCCAAAAAATAACAGGCTGCATGCTTCCCGCTCAGATTACTTGTTATATTTTACCGTATTTAACAGAAAAACCGCTATTTTCAATGGAACAACAGGCTGCACACTTTGCAGAATGTCCTGTTGTCACAAATTAAAAATAGCGGTTCTTTTTATTTCTATTCTTTATCCATGTCCTGAAGTCTTGAAAAAACCATGTCGTATCCGTCATTTCCATAATTTAATGAACGGTTCACACGACTGATCGTTGCAGTGGAAGCACCGGTCTTTTCCGCAATATCGAGATACGTTTTCTGATCTCTAAGCATCTTTGCAACTTCAAATCTCTGTGATAAAGAAAGCAGCTCATTTACAGTACATACATCTTCAAAAAATGTATAACATTCTTCCTTGTTCTGGAGGCTTAAGATAGCATCAAAAAGATGATCAACTGCCTCTGTCCTAAGTTTCTTGCTCATATTCCTTTCTCCTTTTTTATTAATTACACGCTATATGCGCTATACACCTACGATACATTTTAGCATATTAAAGTTTTAAAGTAAATACATATTTTATGTAATTTTATTTTTTTCGCAGACCGCCATTATATCATTTTCTCCCCATATACGCAATGAAATATATAGATTATCATTTCAAGAACATACGTTCTGTTTTTATTTCTTTTCTATTGATTTTCAAACATATGTTTGCTATAATATTTTCATCACTAACAGTTATTTCACCTTGCAAAGGAGTATTCACATGAAAAAAATCGGTTCTTTTTTCTTTACATTTATACCGTTTTTACTTGCACTTGTATTTCAGTACCTTGCCATGTTTTTTGTTATGGGAGTCACTCTGTTTTACGAACATATCCGCTATATTTTTTCTTCCAACCGTATCTACGCAGATCTTTGGAACAAAACATTAGATTTATGGTCCACGACACGTGTAAATACCCTGATCATGATTGTATTTTCCCTTCTCTGTATCGGAGCATTTGGCTTCTGGTATCATGCCGGGTATAATGGAATCTATCTGATTCATCCACGAAAAGTTTTTCATCCGCTTTCCATTGTCGGGATCATCCTTTTAGTTCCCGGTACTCAGTGCCTTTCGACCTATCTGGTCTCTTTCACAGCCTCGCTGTTTCCGCAGTGGATGAAGGCATATGAAAAATTAATGGAAAGTACCGGAATAAACAGTGGACTGACCGTTTCCATGTTTTTTTATTCCATCCTGCTTGCCCCGATCGGCGAAGAGCTTCTCTTTCGCGGTGTCACGATGCATCAGGCAAAAAGAGTGTTCCCATTCTGGGCAGCCAATATCATGCAGGCGCTTTTATTTGGACTTTTTCATATGAATATGATCCAGGGAATCTATGCCTTTTTCCTCGGCATGGTCTTAGGTTACATCTGTGAAAAAGGCGGCAGTATTTATCAGTCTATCCTGTTTCATATGATGTTTAACTTCTGGGGAACCATTATAAGCGGCATTTTACCGACCGGCAACAGCACACTCTTTTTCGTTCTTTATTTTGCCACCGGAGTGATCTGTACTTTTAGCGGTCTCATTCTCTTTCGTTTCGGCACAAACCGGCTGGCTCAAAAGCAGGCGGCTCCATTGTACCTTGAAAATACCGGATACGATACTTTTTATCCATCCAATTAGTGGCTTCTGGTTATGTTTCCAGTTTTTGTAACTATGACCAGTTCACTTTTTATCACTGCAGATAATTTTTCAGGAAACGGATCAGCTCCTCCATCTCTTCCTTCGTTCCAATACTGATCCTGAGATAATTGCTGATTCGTTCCTTCGAAAAATACCGCACAAAAATGTGTTCTTTTTTCAAAGCCTCAAACAGTTCTTTTGCCGGTACGCGCTCATGTGTCGCGAAGATAAAATTACTCATGGAATCGCCAAATGAAAAACCAAGTTTTGTGAGTTCCTGCTTCGTCCATTCACGGGTTGCTATTACACGCTGTCTTGTCTCTTCAAAGTAGGCTTTATCTTTGATTGCTTCCACACCAAGTGCAAGCGCTGTCTGATTCATGGTATAGGAATTGAATGAATATTTCACATCATTGATATATTTGATCAGTTTCTCATTTCCCATCGCATAACCGATACGCATGCCTGCCATGGAGCGCGATTTTGAAAATGTCTGGACTACCAGCAGATTATCATATTTCTCGATTAACGGAAGTGCACTCTCCCCGCCAAAATCGATATATGCCTCATCCACCACCACGATGACATTCCGGTTATGTTGTATGATATCCTCTATTTCAGACAACGGCATTAAAATTCCCGTCGGTGCATTTGGATTTGGAAAAACCACACCGCCATTTTCGCCATAATAATCTTCTTTTACAATCTGAAAATTTTCATCTAACGGCTTTACCTCATATGGAATCCGCAGCATGTCTGCCCAGACATCATAAAAGGAATATGTGATATCCGGGAACCAGACCGGTGTTTTGGAATTAAAAAAAGTCATGAAGATCATGGCAAGCACATCATCCGATCCCACACCGACAAACACCTGACTGCTCTTTAATCCATAATACTCTGCGATTGCATCCACCAAAACCTTGCAGGTCGGTTCCGGATATAACCGAAGCCGGTCTGTATCAAATTCTTTCAGTGCACGGATCACTCCCGGTGCCGGCGGATATGGATTTTCATTTGTATTTAATTTTATCATATGCTGTTCCTGTGGCTGTTCTCCCGGAACATAAGGCACTACTTTTCTTACATAAGACTCCCAGCTGCTCATTCTACTCCTCCATGCTTACGTTGATTTCTACAATTTTCCTTTTTTACACTGCGTTATTTCAGTCCATACACTTGTGCAAGTTTTTCAAAAGCGGGCAGTGAATTTTTGACCGTCTCATGGGAAACACAATAAGCAAGACGTACAAATCCACCACATCCAAATGCACTTCCCTTTACCATCAGAAGATGCAGCTTTTTGCCCTCTTCCACAAATTCTTCCTCATTATCGACCGGGGATTTTACCCACAGGTAAAATGCTCCTTCCGGTTTGATACAGGTAAATCCAAGTTCCGTTAAGCCATCGTACAACATTGTTCGGTTTTCATCATAGAAAGAAACATCTGTTTTCTCATCTAAACATCTTGCAACCGCTTTCTGGATCAGAGATGGTGCATTGACAAATCCAAGCGTACGGTTTGAAATTTCAATACCGCGGATCAGTTCTTCAGCATCGGATGCCTCGTTCGGAACTACCACGTAACCGATACGCTCTCCAGGAAGTGACAGCGATTTACTGAACGAATATCCAACAATCGTATTTTTATAATATTTCGTCAGAAAATCCTCTTTATTTCCATCATAAACCAGTTCCCGATACGGCTCATCCGAAACCAGGTAAATGTCATGTCCAAATTCTTTCTGCTTCTTTTCTAAGATAGAAGCGATCGCCTCCATCGTCTCCGGTTTATAGATGACACCGGTCGGATTGTTCGGCGTATTGACAATCAGTGCCTTGGTCTTTTCCGTAATCTTTGCCTCAAAATCGTTCAGATCCGGCAAAAAAGTCTTAAGATCCGGATTTACCGTTACAATCTCTGAATCAAAATTGGCTGCATACTGACGGTACTCACCAAAAAACGGGGCAAACACGATCACCTCATCACCAGGATCCAAGACCGTTTTAAAAATAATATTGAGGCCTCCCGCTGCACCGACTGTCATCACGATATTATGATCGTCAAATGCGGTACCAAAACGTTTATTTAAGTTTGCCGCGATCGCCTCACGCACATCTTTATAACCTGCATTTTCCATATATCCGTGCAATTCTAAAGAACCTGCCGCTCCTTTCTTATCTGCCTCATCCAACAAATCTCTGATACTGTCGTTTAATGCTGCCGGAGCCGGTGTTGCAGGGTTGCCGAGTGAAAAATCATAGACATTCTCCGCACCATATTTTTCCGCCATCGCTTTTCCTTCCACAAACATTGCACGGATCGCGGAATTTCCAAGCAGTGCTTTTTGTATTCTTTTTGAAACCATAGTTCTATCTCCATTCGTGTACATTTCGGATGTTACAGACCACACCAGCCTCGATAAAACAGGGCGCATCCTGTAACATGATCTCTAAATACTTTACCACAGCACCATAAAGAAGTAAATGCTGTTTTCCAAGAATCCGGTACAAATTTTACCGCTGACAAACGCGAAACAATGCCTGAGTGTAAAATCAATTTCGGTAGATAGAAAATGCCAGCATCCTCACTGAAGATGCTGACATCTGCCTATCATGCCTATCACATATTTATTTTTAAATCCATATACATTCTGATCAAATAAATCGCCTATCTCTTTCATCCTAGCACAGCATACAAAAATTTGCCGGACAAAAAACACAGATGAAAATTTAATCAAATTTTGCATTCTGGTATTTGCAGAATGATTTCCTATGCATTCACTCTGTCTACGAAACGCATGAACGCAGTTCTGCCCTCTTCGGTACATTTATAAACACCGGCGTCTTTTAATACTTCCTTAAATACCAGACCGATCTCTGTCTGCACGATATCATGCAGTTTTTCCGGGGTTACCTCTCCCTCTAAACCGCTGCCAAATGTAAATCCGTATTTCGGAAGGAATTCTTCTACCCAGTCTGCATGTTTTGCAAGAACTTCATCCTCACGGATGGACGTACCGTCAAGCAGTGCCTGCTCTAAGTCCGCCATCTCTTTTTTCAGACGTGCCGGAAGTACTGCAAGACCCATAACCTCGATCAGACCAATATTTTCTTTCTTGATATGGTGCAGCTTTGCATGTGGATGATAAACACCAAGCGGATGCTCTTCTGTGGTAATGTTGTTACGCAGTACCAGATCAAGTTCATATAAATCTCCGCGTCTTCTTGCAATCGGAGTGATCGTATTATGTAGTTCCCCGTCTGTCTCAGCAAAAATAAATGCTGCCTCGTCCGTATAACCTCTCCATGCAAGTAAAACTTTATCTGCCAGCTCGATCAGACGCTCTTTTTTCTCCGCGCTGATACGGATCACGGACATCGGCCATTTTACAATGCCTGCTTTTACATCCTCAAATCCCTTGAATGAGATTTCTTTTTCGACCGGTGCTTTTGCCATGGCAAATTCGTAATGACCACCCTGGAAATGATCATGGCTTAAAATAGAACCGCCGACAATTGGAAGATCTGCGTTTGATCCTACAAAATAATGTGGGAACTGTTCCACGAAATCAAGCAGTTTACCGAACGTAGCACGCTCAATTTTCATCGGTGTGTGCTGTCCGTTGAATATAATGCAGTGCTCATTGTAATATACATACGGAGAGTACTGGAAAAACCAGTCACTGCCATTAATCGTTACCGGGATGATTCTGTGATTCTGTCTTGCCGGATGGTTCACACGTCCTGCGTATCCCTCATTTTCCTTGCAGAGTAAGCATTTCGGGTAACCGCTCTGTTTTGCAAGTTTTGCTGCAGCGATTGCTTTCGGATCTTTTTCCGGTTTTGATAAATTGATCGTGATATCCAAGGTACCAAACTCGGTATCTGCAGTCCATTTCAGATCCTTCTTAATACGGTATCTGCGGATATAGTTCGAATCACAGCTTAATTTGTAAAAATAATCGGTTGCCGCCTGTGCGGACTGATGATTGTAAAGTCCACGGAATTTTGTGATGACTTCACTTGGTCTTGGCATCAGCATGCTCATGATCTTTGTGTCAAACAGATCACGGTATGTGATCGTATCCTCCGGCATCAGTCCCTGCTCTGCCGCATAGTCAAGCATTTCTGTGAGAATTCCCTCTAAGGCATCCTCAGCGGTCTCCTGTGTCATCGGCTCTCTCTTTTCATATGCTGCAGCGACTTCATCTTCTAACTCATCTAATTGAAAAAGTTCTAACAGACGATTGATAGTAAATCTTTTATCTTCCGGTGCAACAAGTCCTGTCACCAGACCATATTCTGTCAACTCTAAAATCTTTTCCTGTATCATATTCTTCCTCACTTCTACACTGTTTAACGTGTCTTTGCAATACTCTGCCAGACATATATTTTTAAGTCTCTATATTATTTTCAATGAGCCTCTTATTTTCAGAAATGAAAAACTTCTTTTCATCAGGCTAATTTCACTGGACCGTCACCAATCTCAACAACATAGAAATCTGCTGCATATCCGATCTTCTTCTCATAAGCTGCACCGACTTCTTTGATAAAGGTATCCACAGCCTCATCTTTTACGATGCTGACCGTACATCCGCCAAAGCCCGCACCTGTCATTCTTGAGCCGATCACACCATCAATCTTCCATGCTTCCTCAACCAAAGTATCCAGCTCAATACCGGTTACTTCATAATCATCGCGGAGAGAAACGTGGGATTCATTCATCAGTTTTCCAAATAAGGCAACATCATTATTTTTCAGTGCCTCTACTGCTTTGATCGTTCTCTGATTCTCATAAACTGCATGTTTTGCACGTCTTACACACACTTCCTCTTTGATGGCATCTTTGTGTTCTTCAAACTGTACCTCTGTCAGATCTCCAAGTGCGTCGATGGAGACAACTTTCTGTAACTCTGCCAGTGCTTTTTCACACTCACTGCGGCGCTCATTGTATTTGGAATCGCCCAGTCCACGTTTTTTATTACTGCAGGAAATCACGATCTTTGCATTCTCCAGTTTGATCGGTGCATACTCATATTTTAAAGTCGCGGTGTCAAGGAAAATTGCATGTCCTGCTTTGCCCATGGCGATGGCAAACTGATCCATGATACCACAGTTTACACCATTGAATTTATTCTCAGAATACTGACCGATCAGTGCAAGATCCTGATTTGTCACATCAAATCCAAACATATCACGTAAGATAAATCCTGTTAAGACCTCTACAGATGCGGAAGAAGAAAGTCCGGAACCATTCGGGATATTTCCGAATAAAACAAGATCCATACCTTGTTCTACCTTCATGCCCTTTTCTCCAAAAGCCCACATAACGCCCTTCGGATAGTTGGTCCAGTCAGCTTCTTTCTCCGGTTTCAAATTCTCTACAGATGACTCTAACACACCAAGCTGCTCGAAATTCATAGAATAAAAACGCAGCTTCTTATCTTCTCTTTTTCTTGCAACACCATATGTACCGATCGTCAGCGCACATGGAAATACATGACCCCCATTATAATCGGTATGCTCTCCGATCATATTCACACGTCCCGGTGCAAAATAGACACCGATCTCGCCTTCCCCACCAAATAACTCTTTAAACTTTGCCAGTACGTTCTCCCAAACCATCTTAAATCCTCCTTTTTACAATACATCATTTGTTCTTATTTTGTTCCACGTCATCCCGTCTGTTTTCCTTTCCCGGAAAAGCAGGATGCATTTGTTTCGTTTTCTCTGATAATCCTATTATAACGCATCCGAATCCCTTTGCAATGGCTGAAACGCAAACTGCAACAAAGTGCAAAAAATCCTGCAACATTTTTACATAAATATTGCAGGATTTTCTATACACTCTTTTATCTCCAGACAGCAATGCTTTTTATGCCTTAAAATCACGGATCAGTTTTAACGTCGGCAGCGCATTGCCCTCATAATCAAACAATGCCTGGTTTGCCCACTCGTTGCCGCACGGTCCCGGATCCTGTATGTATTTTAAGGAAGCAGGCGTTGCCCAGCCGGAACCCGGAACCGGGATCCATGCCGGCTCCCAGTAGAAGAAGCCCTTCCCTTTTCCATCATCGATATGGCTGATGCGGTTTAAGAAGTCTTCCATAAAGTCATACTGTCCCTGTACGGTCATCGGGTATTCGATTTTCTCAACCAGCGCCGGTTTCGTCGCATAACCCTTGCGCTCCTCATCGGCAAGTTTCTCATAATCCTTGTAGTCGTCCATCGTATATCCCATGGAGACTTCTGCCACGATCAGATCTTTGCCGTAGCGCTTGGCAATATCATTCATGTTGTCATTTAACATCTGAAGAGATCCATGCCAGAATGGATAATAGGACAATCCGATCAGTTCAAAATCCTCACCGCGTTTTGTAAAATTATCAAACCATTCACGGTAAAGTGCATTGTTGCCGCCATTGTCAAGATGGATCATAACCAGAATCTTTGACAGTTCCTTCATCTGCGGGCATACACCTTTGATAGAGCCTGCGAGACGCTCTTCATCCGCTTTTCGGACAGCGCGGATACCGGCATTGACAAACGCTGCAATATTGTCATAATTCGGCACTTTGCCTTCCGGCCAGAGCAGACCATTGGAAAGTTCATTTCCAACCTGCACCATTGTGATGTTGACACCGTTCTCCAGATAAAGATGCATCATCTCCAGCGTAAAATCATAGACTGCCTGCTCTAGCTCTTTGACACCATAGCTTTCCCACGCCTTTGGTTTGAACTGTTTTCCCGGGTCTGCCCAGAAATCACTGTAATGCAGATTTAAAAGTACTCCAAAACCGGCTTTCGTCACACGTTTTGCGATTTCAAGCGATGTCTTTGGATCATTTTCCCCGGCACCGTAAGATTCTCCGGCCTCTGACCACGGATCATTCCATACACGGATGCGGATCGTATCCACATCATAGGATTTCATGATCTCTAAGAGATCCTTCTCCTCTCCGTTGTCATAATATTTCGCACCACACTTCTCCAACTCTGCAAGCGTGGATAAATCCATTCCTTTTACAAAATTCATATAAATCCTCCTTGTTTTTCGAAGAAAAATGCGACTGCCTATGCAGGAGCAGAGGATTTTCTTCCTTTTCTATATTCCCTTAAACCGGAACGTAAATTCTAACGGTTTCGTCACATCAATATGGTATTCCGGGTGCACTAAAGATCCCCAGCTGTCATCACCGCCGACTCCCATCTGCGCCAATGCCACACGGACGATCGTGTGATGTACCTGCGGCAGTTCATAAACATGGGCTGCATTTTCAAGTTCATGTGGTGTATACGGAAGTGCCGAGAAGCTTAATTCATCTCCCTCAAACATCATTCCCCTGCCTTTTGCATCCACAAGGCGCGCATATCGCACACCGACTTTGTTGCCACATTCCTGCGGAACTAAATATTTTGCCATATTGTCAGCCACTTTATTGCTGTAGATTCCAAGCTTTGCTCCATGTCTCCGGTCTGCATAGGTCTCATCCGGTCCCATGCCATACCAGGTAAGATTGTCATAATCTGCATTAAACCAGAACATCATGCCAAACTCCGGCATATCCGGAAGTCCCTCGACCGGATCATACATCAATTTCGTCTCGATTGTTCCATCACCGAAAACCGTGTAGGCAACCTGACATTTACTTGCCGGTGTTGTCGGCATAAAATAAGTATACGTGACTGTCACGGTATTGTCTTTTTCTTCCACTTTCGTTGGGACATTATCAAACATGCCGCCATTTCTGTGGCTGATATACATGCTCGCGATCTTCCACTGTGCATAGCGCGCCGGTGCCATGCTTCCGTTATCATTGTCAACCGGTGCCCGCCAGAAATTCGGCATCGGGATCTTTTCAATCATTTCTTTCCCCGCATAGCGGTAGGAAACAAGTCCCCCGCTCAACATGGAAAACAGGCAGTCAAAATCTTTGCCTTTTACTCCGATGTTTACCTTGCCGTGAACCACGCGGATCGGCTTTTCGGATGCATGGAAAGCAGGGATCTTTTTATAAATCTTCTGTCCAAAAGCGACCTCATGTCCTGCATCTGCCCAGCTCATATCCTCCTTTAACCGGAATGAAACGGTGAGTGTGTATTCTGCATCCGTATCTTTTTTCTGATCCTTATCATCTGCACGCAAAATGGCAAACGGGATCTCATAGTCCTTCGTGCTAAGCGGCGGTACTGCTGTCTCTATCTCCTGTTTTTTCACAACAACCCCGTTTTTCTGTAAAACTGCCACACAGCGGAACCGGTCGGTATTTGCAAACAGGTTTTTATTTACAACGGTAAACTTCCCTTCCTTTTCAAACAGAATGCTGATATTCTGGTAATTGAATTTCACTTCCTGCATCTTCGGGGACGGATCTCGGTCTCCGCCATAGCAGATTCCATTTCCACTGAAATTATAATCCGTCGGACGCTCTAAGAAATCGCCGCCGTATGCCTGAAAATCTTTTCCATAGCGGTCTTTTTTCAAGATGGACTGGTCAATGTAATCCCAGATAAAACCGCCCTGATATCTCGGTTCCGTATCGGTCAGATCCGTGTATTTGTGCATGGCACCACAGGAATTTCCCATCGCATGTGTATATTCACACATAATAAACGGTTTTTCCTTATGCTCGGCGAGGAATTTTTTCACATTTTCCACGCTCGTATACATCTGGCTTTCCATATCGCTGGTCGCCTCATATCTGCGGTCATTGAAAATTCCCTCATAATGAACCAGACGGTATGGATCTAAGGCACGGAATTTTTCGGACATGTCAAAAATTACTTTTCCGCCGTAAGATTCATTTCCGACTGACCAGATCAGAACTGCCGGATGGTTTTTATCTCTCTGGTAACAGGAATTGACGCGGTCAAGCATCATCGGTTCCCAGTCCATGTTGTCCCCCGGAACGATCGTATCTTTCGGCACAGAACCATGCATCGCGGCATCCCATGAACCGTGTGATTCGAGATTGTTTTCCGCGATCATATAGAGTCCGTACTCATCGCAGAGATCATATATAATGGAAGCATCCGGGTAGTGGCAGGTGCGGATCGCATTAATGTTGTTCTGTTTCATCGTAACGATGTCTTTTAAAACCTCTTCCCTTGTCACTGCACGTCCTGTTTTGGAACTGAACTCATGACGGTTGACACCCTTAAATACAATGCGCTTTCCATTTAATGTCATGATACCGTCTTTCATTTCAAAACGGCGGAATCCGATTCTTTGGCTGACAAGCTCGCTTCTCTCCCCGTTTTGATCAAAACATTCGATCGTAAGCGTGTATAAATTCGGGATCTCCGCACTCCACAGATCCGGTTTTTTCACCTCTTTTTCAAAATGAACTTCCCCCTCAGAGACTGGCAGCTCCTCAGAGAAAATAATCTGTTCTTCTTTTTCTTCCAAAACGGAATAATTTCTGCTGCCGGTCAGGGTCAGTCTTGCTTTTCCCTCGCCGCACATCTGCATTGTGACAAGAAGATCTGCATTTAAAACCGCCTCATCGACAACCGGCTGCACTTTTAAATCATACACATGCACCTTTGGCATGGTATACAGATAAACCGAACGGAAAATACCGGAGAACCGGTAGAAATCCTGATCCTCGCACCAGCTTGAAGAAGTCCACTTAAACACCTGGACTGCCAGCTTATTTTCGCCCTCTTTTACATACGGAGTAAGATCAAAATCTGACGGGGTGAAACTGTCCTCACTGTATCCGACATAATGACCGTTTAACCACAATGCAAAACCGCTCTCCACACCCTGAAAAGAAATATAAAGTCCGCTTTTTCTAAAACCTTCCGGCAGTGTAAAATATTTTACATAGCTTGCCACCGGATTAAATTCACTCGGCACTGCGTCGCGCCACACATCTTCCCTTCCATCCCACGGGTACTGAATGTTTACATACTGTGGGATATCATAGCCCTCCATCTGGATATGCGCCGGTACACGGATATCCTCCCAGCTTTTGCAGTCAAACGTTTCTGCCTCAAAACCGTTTACGGTCTGCGTATAATTTCTCGCATAATGGAATTTCCAGATACCATCCAGTAATAACCGGAAGCTGCTCTTTTTTTCTTCTGCTTCTGTTTCATTCGCATATGCCACATGATCGGAGTGTGCTGCCATGCAGTTTTCCTTAAAAAACTTCGGATCATGGATCTTTTTTATTTCGAATGACATGTCATGTCCTCCTTATCTTTTTCTTATCTCCATTTTAACGAAAAAATGCGCATTTTGCATCTGTATCTCAACACAAAACACGCATTTTTGCCCATTTGTTTACCAGCCCTTCAACGCGGAAATATTATAATTCAGCAGCTTTCTCTCATAATTTTCCGGACTGATCTTCCACTGATACGGAGATGTATTCAGATATTTTTTGAAGTTCCGGTTAAATGTGGATGTCGTGGTAAATCCTACTTTCTGGGCGACCACATCCATCGGGTCATTTGTCTTTTTCATGATATCACAGGCTTTCTGCACCCGCATCAGATTGATGTAATCCATCGGTGACATATTCATATAAGATTCAAAGACTCTTCTGAAATGTGTCTCACTCATATGGCTTGCCTTTGCTAACTCTTCCACACGGATATTATTCGCATACTCTAATCTGACATAATCAAGTGCCGCTGTGATCTGGGAAACACCTGTCTTTTTCTTTACTTCATCCTCCGATACATCACTTTCACACATACGGAGCAATTCTGTAAAAAATGCGATCAAAAGACCTCTGACACAATCATTAAAATGATTTTTTTTCTGTCTCATTTCATCCATGAGCATCTTCACAAGAACGGAAATTCCGCGGTTTTCCCACTCATGGAAAAATAAAGCCTTACGATTGATCATCTGCAATACTTTTTTTTGCATGACAGCATTATCCGGATACAATTCCTGGATCATGACCATCGGATCAAAAAATAAATATTCCCAATAGCTTGGTCCCTCCGCAATGTCACTGATCGTCACATGCGGGTAATTCTGTGGAATAATACTGACCATTGCCGGTTCATAACGTTTTGTCTCTTCATTCAAGATCAACTCGCCGGTACCGTTTTTACAATATCCGATTTCCATGAGATTGTGAAAATGAAGATTACTTTCATCATGTCCATAATCACGAATCCAGTTGTCTCCTAAAAGTGCCAGAACATATTCACCCTGCGGAACTTCGTAAAATCTCAGTTCCATCGTGTCTTTTTTCTTTTTCCCCATGGTTATTACCTCTTTTTAAAACTGCCGTACAGTATTTCAGTACGGCAGTCATTTTGTTTCTGTTACCAGAATTTAGTCAAAATCAAATTTTGTAATTCTATCATGCATTGCTTTATAGCGGAAACGAATCATTTCGTTTTTCTCTAATACGTCCTCTTCCGTTCCGCGGTACTGACAGCGGATACAGCTGTAAATACCGGTTTCTTTATTGTAGAACATATCGATGTCGAGATCTCTTAAAAAACAGGATGGGCATCTATAATTTAATTTGCCTTTGCCAAGTTGAGCCATGTTGCAAATACCTCCTTATCTGAGATTGTTTTTCTGTATCCCAATGTGAACATTGGTGAGAATGCATATCCTTCTTTTACATATCCTTCTGCATCTGCATCGGATGCTGTCATGGATACTCTTGTCTCGATTTCAGGAATAACTGCGGAAACCTCTGCAGCTCCCACAACGCCTTCCTCACGGCATTTGTATTCATAGTTGATCGTCTTCTCTTCCGGTCCGTCGATCTTTAATGTGATATGACTCATATCTTCGGAATACTCAGTTGTACCATAGCATGCAACCATGTATTCATTTAATGTTACTTCCGCAGTCGGATCACTCATCTCTAAAATGTGACGCTCGATCCTGATGTTCGAAGAACCTTCCTCAAAGTACTCTTTTGTCTGAAGTTTTACAGTCAGATCCCTGAACTCGATCGTAACCGGGTCTAATGTAAGGATTCTTGTCTTTCCTTCCTGTGAGAAATGTGCATGTGTCGGGCAGAGGCAGAGATCTACTTCCTCTCCTTTGTAAGAAAGTTTTGCACTTCTTACGGTTCCCTCTCCTGCATAGTGGGTGAAATAACCTGCACGGTATTTCTCCTGAATTAAGAATGGGTAGGATGCATCCTGAACATGTTTTGTTCCGATGCCGACCGGCCACTCTAATTTTGCTGCATAAGGACGAAGGTCAACGATCGCACCGCCCTGATCCATGTTGACACATGCTCTCATGTATGGATCGCAGTACCAGAATAACTGTTTGTCGGAACCATATAAGATATCTCTCCAGAGAGCACATTCCGGCTCGTTGTAATTGTTCTGGTTGACACCTTTCTTCTCACGATAATAATCAGCGAACTCCGACATGGTCATATCTACTAACTGACCCTCTTTTTTCAGTTTGCCGTAGTAAGCACAGCCATCGCTGTAGGATTTGTAAAGGAGTTCATATGGCTGCTCCCAGCGTCCCATCTTGTTCATCCAGCCCGGTCCAACGAACATCATGTTGTAGGAATATCCGTTGTTATATTTCTCTAAGGAACGGTACTGGTCGATCAGATTGTAAAGATATGGATACTCCCATGTCTTTGTATCATAAATCATACCACGGAGTACGTTCTGCGGATGTGTTCCGAAGTTTGAACCATTTCCATCGTAACATGCGATCAGGTCACGGGAAAGATGAGGGATCGCTACGATACCACTGTCTTCCTCTTTATTTGCAGCCGGTGCATGTGTGTTCTGTTTAGACGGGATCCATGGTGCCCATGGACCGCCATCAAATAATGTATACCAGGAGTTGTTGCAGGTGTGATATGCCTTCGGACCTTCCTCCCAGCAGGTAGCAACTGCACATTTTACAGTCGGGTAAGTTGCTTTGATATAGTTTGTCAGGTCAGCATCCATATAATAAGAACCTGTGGATTCCGGATAAAAACCGAATCTGTCATGGAATTTCTCGAATACATCATTTACGATGGCTTTCTTATCTTCCATGGAAAACATCCAGATACAGAAATCCTTGGTCTTATATTTTTCACGGAACTCCTCACAAGGAAGTCCTAATAAAGATAATGCGATCTCATCGCCATATACTTCATGATCATGTTTTGCGATCTCCACTGCCTCATCATTGAACAGTGAAGCATATGTCATCTGAATGGTTACTTTTAATCCATTCTCATGAGCTAATCTCTGCTGTGTCTTAAAGATATCCAAAGACTCTGTCAGCAGTGCCTTATCTCCGATATCCTCTTCTTTTCCCTGTCCAGTCACTGTTGCAGAATACTCTGGCACCATCTCCGGACGATGAATAAGATTCAGTACAAATTTATCCATTTTTTTCTTTCTCCTCTAAAAATATTTTTCTAACCTTTTACAGCTCCACCGGTAACACCCTCAACATAGAACTTCTGCATCACTACGAAGAGAATTGAAATCGGGATTGCGATCATAACACCGCCTGCACAGAAGATTGAGAAGTAATCTCCGATTAATGTCTTCTGTAACAGGTTATAAAGACCGATCGCGACTGTCCAGTCTGCGGACTCTTTGGACTTGATCATGATTCGTGCCAGAACAAAATCCATCCATGGATTCAGGAAAGAGTTGATGATCGTATATACTATCATCGGTTTTGACAGCGGAATAATGATTTTTCCAAAAATTGTTGCCTCGGAAGCACCCTCTAAGCGGGCAGCCTCTCTCAGTGAAACCGGGATGGTATCAAAGAAACCTTTCAATACTAAAAACCCAAGTCCTGAACCTGCAGAATATACGATAACCAGACCTGCAAGTGAATCAGTAAGTCCGATCATTTTTAGGACAAAATAAACAGCGATCATGGAAAGTACCCCTGGGAACATTCCAAGAATGATAGAAAAGCTCATCAGAGGTTTTCTCGCCTTGAATCTCATACAACTGAATGCATAAGAGACCATCAGTACAAAAGCGGATGAAACGATACAGGTAAAAAATGCTACGATAAAAGTATTTTTAAACCATGCAGGGAAGTTTGCTGCTGTATCTGTCTTGAAGAACAGTTGATGATAGTTTGCCAGTGTCCAGTGTTCCGGGAAGAAGTGCTGGTAACTTACACCCTTTGTAGTGGAAAGGGATGTTACAACCAGCCATACAATCGGAATCAGCCAGATGATTGCCAAAAGAGCAAGTACTAAATGTCTTACAATGATTTTCCATGTTTTCTTTTTCATTATTGGTACACCTCCTCTTTATCACCACTGATCATTCTTGTATAGCTAAGCAATGTAAGAAGCGCACAGATAGCAAATGAAATAATACCAATTACCGATGCCATCTTATAGTTTGAGTTATCGTTGGTCAATGTAAACAGCCATGTAATGAGAAGGTCTGTCTCTTTTGCATTAGAGTTTGCAAATGCCATGTTTGCTGTTGCATTGGAACTTGTCAGCAGATAAATAACGTTAAAGTTATTGATGTTTGCAATAATGCTCTGAATCAGGGATGGTCCACAGATAAATAATACATACGGCATTGTGATCTTCCAGAAGATCTGCCATTTATTTGCACCATCGATACGTGCACTCTCCAACTGATCTGTCGGAATATTCATCAGAATACCGGTAGCGGAAAGCATCTGATATGGAACACCGACCCAGATATTAATAAGAATGATCATTGCATGAGACCAGCCCGGTTTAGAGAGAAACGGAATATAGTTTCCGGAAACAAGTCCGATACTTTGTAACCATCCTGTCAGACCGATGTTGGAACATAATGTATTTACAATACCGTGGTCGCTGAACATTTTGCTTACAAGAAGCAATGTTACGAACTGTGGAATCGCGATTGTCACAACAAAAAGTGATCTCCACATTTTTTTAAAATGTGTATCTTCATGGTTGATCAGCTTTGCCAAAAGAATACCACCGATGAAAGTTGTAAATGTTGCCGATACTGCCCAGATCATTGTCCATGCAAGAATTCTTACGAATGCATAGGAGAATGTGATTGTGGTGCCGCCTGTAAACATGTTCTTAAAGTTTCTAAGTCCAACCCATGTAAACAGGTAGTTTGGCGGCATATGATCCATATCATAATTGGTAAATGCCACACAGGACATAAAAATGATCGGTATAATGTTCATCATAATAACACCGATACTCGGCAGGGTAAGCAATGTGATATAAAACTTACCATTGAAAAGAGATTTTATATCTTCTGCAAATGTATTGACATGTTCTCCCTCTTCTTTCATAAGCTGAAGCCGATAAACAGCTTTCAAATTGCTTATATATAAAAATATGAATGCTACGATTACGAGAACACCAATAATACCATATAGCAGGATCAGCAATGAGTTATCGTAATCATTAACAGTATTTTTCAAGGTCAGCGGATCAAATACGGACTCATACTGAACGGTACCAAGTGTATTTAAATCCTTAATGTAATTAATAGAGAACATTCCTGTAAACAGGATTACTATCACTTCAAGTGCTGTCATTAAGATACCTTTGACGATCTGTTTACGTCCCCAGTATCCGGCACCCATAACAAGCAGTGAAAGCTTGCACCAGATATCGCCCTTTGCCACTGCTGTTCCGAAATCGGCAAAGTATTTTTTGATTGCGTTTAAAAATGTTTTCATAGATTCACTCCCTATGCGCGTGAATGAGAATTTTTGGCTAAGTCGCAAAAACTTTTCTCTTTTTAAAAATTTCACATAGCTTGTCACAAGGAAGGCATTGGTTTCCAGCAGGAAAATATCCGCCTCTGCCGGAAAGCAATGTCCTGTCTGGCAGGAGATAATGCCCTCCTCATAAAAGTTATTCCAAAGCCATGTGGAAATCTGAGTTTTACAGATATTTGATTATTCAGCTACCGGCTGTGTAATACCAGCTACTGCATCATCAAGTACAGCCTGAAGATCTGTTGCACCGTCAACCAGGTTCTGTCCAAGTGCCTTTGCCGGATCCCAGTAATTATTGCCTACAACCTGCTGATCTGCAAACTCTGACTGCGCTGCAAGTGCTGCAAGTGCCGGGGAATCAATCTGAGCTGCTGCTACTGTGTTAGCCGGTCCCTCTGATGTAGCGTTACCAATTGCTAACTGGCTCTCCTCATTTGTGAGATACTCAGCAAGGAGCATTGACCAGCCAACATTTTTAGCATGGGAGTTAACACCTACGAATTTGTATCCTGCATAAGATCCCATCTGTGTAGCTGTTCCATTTACATCGAAAGTAGGTAATTTACATGCTGCATATCCGTCACCGTATTTCGCTTCAAAAGATCCGGTGTTCCATGTACCGGAAACATATGCGCCAAGTGTACCGTCATTTAACATGGTAATTGCATCCTGATCTTGTACGCTTACAAATGCCGGGGAAGAAGTGATATTCTCAATACTCTGTGCTACTGCAAGACCGGTCTCAGAGTTCCAGTCACAGTTGTTTGAGTTATCTTCATTCATGGAAAGTTCACAGCCTGCACCAGAGAAAAATCCATACAGATACCATCCATCTGCTACATTCATGCCAACTTTTGTTCCTGCTTCTTCCGCTTTTGCTGTAAGGTTTTCCCAGGAAGCCACATCCTCTTCAGAGAAGATGTTTGAATCATAGTATAAGAAGTAACCATTCGATGCTGTTAACGGATAAGCGTAAAGTTTTCCGTCTTTGGTAGCTGCTGCTACAGTTGCCTCTGAGTTTGTTTCTTTCGGATCATATGTATAAGTAGCTGCCACTTCCTGAAGCGCACCTGCATTTACAAGATCATTTACCTGATCATCTGCAAATACGAATACATCTGCTGCTGCATCGATATCCTCAAGAATCTTATCTTTTGCATCTGCCTCAGATACAGCACCGATCGTGATGTTAAAATCTACATCTGAGTACTGCTCTTTAAATTTGTCTGTCAGCTCTTTCATAACGTTCTGATAAGCCTCAAGTTCTGAACACCAGAGCTGGATATCTACGGTTCCATCTGTAGATGCGATCAGATTTGCGATTGCATCACCGGAAGCTGTTTCTGCATTATCTGCAGCATCACCTGTCTCTGTTGCTGCTGCACTGTTTGTGCTCTCTGCTGCGCTGTTGTCTGCTGCACTATTGTCTGCTGCGCTGCTGTTATCGGCTGCTTTGTTTCCACATCCTGCAAACATGGATGCTACCATTGCTGCACATAATACTGTGCTGATGACTTTTTTCTTCATTTGAAAATTCCTCCCTTTTCCTTGATAGAAAAAATTGTTCTTTTAGAACACTTTTTCGTGTTGCGCTATGCGCAATCGGTTGTTCTATGGTTAGAGTATATCTCCGTCACATCCTTGTGTCAATATCCACATTTTATAATAAATCCGACCATTTTTTAGCCATTTTGCACAATATCATCTTCTATTTTTTCTTTTATTTTTTTCAAATTCGACTTTTGCGCAACCGTTAACTATTGATTTTCCGTGCATTTTCAATTCTTATATCATCTTTTTATGGATATTTTGGCTCGTTTTTGATATTTTTTGAATCAGGGATTTTCCTGCCTTTTCCTTTGTTTTGGGCGAATTTCCATCACATTGCTTCAGATTCACCCTCATTCCCGCTGATCTGCGGGCTATTCCGGTAATCATTGTAATCATTTCGCCCATTTCATGTGATTTCCGACAATTTCAGCATAAAAAACGGGCGAAACACATTTATTCGCTATGTGTTTCGCCCATTGCTTATTCTCTCCAATAGGATGATCTTCAATTTTCTCAGAACTGTATTTTCCTGATTATATTTATTTCGTCGATTCCTTCAGCACCACCTCATACGGAAGCAATGTGCGCTCTTTCACCTCAAGTCCCTCCGTCAGATCAAGCAGTGTACGGCATGCCACCATGCCGAGTTCCTTTGCATCAAATGAAAGCGATGTGATCGAGGGAACATTGTTTTCAAGTACCATGCTGTTATAAAACGATGCCACCCGGACATCTTCCGGCACTTTGACATGCTGCTGGCGCAGTGTCTTTAAAACACGGCTGCAGACAGCGTCATCCATACAGAGGATACAGTCTGCCTGTCTGTTTAATGCTTCCTTGACTGCCTTTTCCACCAGAACCTGGTTATCCTGGCTTAAAAACATCAGATCCTCATCTAACGTTTTCCCCATCTTCGCATATGCCTCACGAAATCCCCGCAGACGGCTCTGTGTAACCACGTGCTCTTCATTGCCGCCGATCAGTGCAATTTTGTCCATCTGCTTCATCAAAATGATCGATGTAAGCTCTTTGCATGCACTCTTGTGATTGTGATCGATCTGAATCACGCCTTTGTAATTGGCACTGGTACTTCCGATCGTGACAAACGGTACATTTTTTGTCTGCAGAAAATCGATCTGTTCATCTTCCACAAAAGTGCGCATCAGGATCACACCGTCCACTTTATGGTTTGCTATGATACGCTCAAGAGAAGATATATCGTTTTTCCTGCAGATAGAAAGCAGGATATCATATTCCATGCTGCCCGCAATCTCCTGTATCCCAAACAGACATTCCTGAAAAAATGTAAGATCCACAACATCATACTCCCCCGGCATGACCACACAGATATTATAAGTTTTAGACTGCGCAAGCCCTTTCGCAATGACATTCGGCTTATAATCATGTTCTTCTATGTAGGCGAGCACGCGCTCTCTTGTCTCCCTGCCAATACGACCTTTACCGGAAATTGCACGTGACACGGTTGTCTTCGATACCCCAAGCGCCTCCGCCACGTCCGCAATCGTAATATTCTTTTCTAACCCCTTATCCATAAACTCTCGTCCCTCGCTTTTTTGCGCTTAGTTGCGCAACTAAGTTTATTATTGTACAAACAGGGGCAAAAATCAATCCTATTTTTTTCTATTTTTTCCCGGCATCAATCCGGTATTCCCTCATACGAAATCCATGCTACATCCGCAAAACGATCCGACATTTCACCGTTTGAAGACGCATACACACCGAGCGTGCAGCCCACAAATCCCCCTGCTTCCTCTGTACTGTACGGCAGCAGGCTCACGTCTTTAATGAGTTTTAATACCTTTCCTTCCTCATCTCTGACAAAAAATTCTGCCCTCTGTCCTGCTGCCTTCAAATACAGTTCCAGCATTCCTTTTGCATTGATTTCTTCTTCCGCAAGCAGCGTATCGTTTTCTGTTATATGTGCGATTACCTGCAGCTTTCTCTTCTCTTTTCCACCGCAGATGCGCATCGAAAGATGATTTGCATGATTCTGATAGCAGACGATCCCCGCCTGTTCATTTTCCCGCTCCGCATCAAATTCCATGCATGCCGAAAATGTAAAATCATAATCTTTCTGCCGCAGCCCGAAATACTGCGCGTCCGTTTTCTCTGTAAGTTTCTGTTTTTTCAGATGCATCCTGAGAAAACCTTTTCTCTCGATCAGTGAATATGCATTTTCATCCCTTCTCTGCAGCGACAGGAGTCTGTCATCTATTTTTTTCTGATCAAATGCAATAAAATCCGCGTGGGTCACTTCCCTTTCCAGGCGATACTCACCGATCGGAAGTTCTGTTTTCTCTGTCAGATGTCCAATCCCCGGATTGATGACGGGCCATCCGTCCTCCCATTCCACTTTTGCCAGAAAAGTTTCCCTGCCAATACTACAGTGTCCCTCACATGGCCTCGATGCAAGCATGACGACATACCAGTTTCCGTCTGCATCATCCACAAGATCTCCGTGTCCTGCATAGATCACCGGATAATCCCTGCCAAGATTGCGGTGCGTGAAAATTGGATTTCTCTTGCATCCACAGAACCATTCTCTTAACGACCTGCTTCTCGCGATACTGATGCTGTGTTCCGGTCCCGTACCGCCCTCTGCGATCATCAGATAATACCAGCCGTCTTTTTTGTAAAGGTGCGGTCCCTCCGGCCAGATACAATCTTTTAATGCACCTTTCCAGACCGCCGTCCCCGCACCTTTTAAGCACATTGCATGAAGATCCAGCTCCTCTATCCAGATCTCCCAGTCACCATTGTGTCTGACCCCGGACGGATTCGGTCTTGTCCCGACATAATAACATTTCCCATCTTCATCAAAAAAGAGGCTCGGATCAATCCCCTCCGCCGCATCTCCCAGATAATGTGGAACTGACCACGGCCCTTTGGGGTCCTGTGCCGTTATCACAAAGTTTCCACCATGATCCACATTTGTTGTTATGATGTAATAAGTACCCTCGTGGTAACGGATCGTCGGTGCAAAGATCCCCCGTGAGATCTCACTGCCGGACAGTGGAAGCTGTTCTTCCCTGTCCAACGCATTGCCGATCTGCTCCCAGTGCGCTAAATCCCTGCTATGAAACACAGGAATCCCCGGAAAATATGCAAAACTCGAATTTACCATATAATAATCTTCCCCCACCCTACAGATAGATGGGTCTGGATAAAAACCGGACAGAACCGGATTCTTTGCTATACTCATTTTATCGCTCCATTTCTACTATTCTAAAATCTTATTTTTCACACAAATTTCTCTGCTTTCCAGGCAGCCATGCCTTTTTTATTCCACATAGCCAAAACCAAGTATTGTAAATTTCTTTTCTTCTTCCCCAGGTGTCATCTGAATCCTCACCTGATGCCATCCGCTTTCTTTTTCTTCCAGAAGAATGACCGGATTGCAGTGCGTCCAGCCGTTCACATGCGGATCTGCGGTCAGAACTTTGGTATCGTCCACAAACACATCTGCCCGTCCGGCGTCCACCGCTCCGGAATCTTTAAAGATGAGAAGCAGTGACCGGCAGTAGATATCCATCTGGAATGCATCTTCTGATCTGCCATTTGCCCCATCATACTGCCAATTGTACGGAAATTCAGGAACCGGCGTTAAACTGTCATCCATCTCCACACACTGTAATTCCTGATCTGTACCGGAAAATGCGCCACAGCAGATCTTCGCACGTTCATAGCCGTCTCTGCGGTCTAATAATTTCACTTGCGCAAATTCATCCCCATAAACCGGTTTTTCATGCATTCTTCTTAAAATATCAGGCTCACAGACCGCCCGGTCAATCAGATACATCAGACAGTCTGCCATGATTTTATGTCCCAGATTTGTCGGGTGAAACGCATCATAAAAGAACTGATTTTTTGAAACAACTCTGTCCTTTGCCTGCCGAAACTGCGGTGTCACGGCATCCCGGATGCTTACCATCGGGAGCTGATACCGCTCTCCCACCGGAGCAAGGCGTTCCTGTAAGTTCCAGTCATTTGCAAAAACAGCAAACAATAACAGGACAGCCGGTGCATCCGGCATGGATAAAATTTTTGTTACAAGGCTCTCATAACACCTTCCCTTTGTCTCATCCCCCTCGTCATTTACTGCAAATTCCACGACTACCAGATCCGGCTTTTCTTTTCCATCCCGCAGGACATCCCTCTCAAAACGGATCATCCCAAGCTCCGACGGGGTTCCGCCCACTCCCGCTTTTATCAGTTTCACATTGTTATTTTTTCCGTATTTTCCGGCAAATGCCTTCCAGAACCGGTATGCGTAGCACTGTGTGTGAAGCGGAACTGCCCCGGCTCCCTGCGTGATGGATCCTCCTATATATGCTATGGTTACCGGCTCCCCAGCCCGCGCTTTTTCTACGACTCTTCTGATCCTGCCCGCATCTCCCATAGAAAGGAGTGACCGCTCTATCATTTCCTGATATCCGTGGGATTCCATATCCACCACGCGCTCTTCCTGCGGCTTTGGTACGAAAAATCCATCCTTTAAAAAGAAACGGACATTGACCCTTGCAGACTGTTCCGGCGTCTCAAAGACAAACCGGATCTGCCCCGGCACATCATCATCTGTTTTCCACTTTACCGTATCAAGCGTGATCCTGACTTCTGCGCCATCCCCACGCAGTTCTGTTTCTATGAGCGTTCCGCCGCCGTAGAGATCCTCTTTCCCGTACATCTGAAATACAAATGTGACCGGTTCTCTGCTATGTTCCATCTCCACGGATATACCGATGCTGTGCACCAGGCTTTTAAAGCCCTCCACCGTGCCAAGTTTCTTTAAAATTTCTTCATCACAGACCTCACCGGTCACTTCCGCACTGCTTTCAAGCCTTCCATCACTCTCGTAGATAAACTGGACTCCCCTGCCCTGATACTCCCCCTGCGTCTGGAGCGAGCCAAAGGTTTCTTTTTCTTTCATAATGTAAAAATAAGATCTGTCTTTTTCCGGATCTTTCGGTGCCACAGGTCCACTCATCTGTTCGTCCTCCTTGTCTCCGGCAGTCCAAGACCTGACTCCGGCAAATGCTTTCCCTTGCGCACAAACGTCAGTTTTTCCAGCAGAAATCCCGGTGTCCCCGCATAAATTCCAATTTCATTCTCTCCGCTCTGCAGCGTGACCTGCACACGGACAACGCGGATCTGATCCACCACCATTTTCGCCCATTCCGCACAGGACGGCTCGCCGGAACGGTATCCATCCGGAATCATCTCTATCTTTTGCGGTGCATTTCCATTGACGGCGCAGCCAAAATAGACACTGCCTCCCTGACAGACCGGATTTGCCGGAGCGGTATAGCAAATCATTTCGTATTCTCCCGCCTCCCTGACATAGATCTGATACGTCAGTTTTGGTGCCTGTCTGATCTGCTCTGCCATTTCAAAAAAAGTCTTTGTCTGCGGATATGCTTTCACACCAGATAACGTTTTTCCGTACTCCGGCAAAACATAAAATGCTCCCGCATCCGCCTTTTCATTGCAGATAAAGTGCTCTGCCTCGACAGAGAGCATCCCGTCTGTCTCATAAAATGCCTCCGCCAGACATCCCGGCAGATCTTTTTCCAGCAAAATTTTTACCGGTATCCTTCCACCCTCATAGCAAACCTCAAAATCATATGTCCTGTGGTCATTCTCCCAGTCTGTGATCTCATCTCTTTTTATCTGCACCGTGAGCACTTCCTCACGGTCTGTGACTCCCTGCATTTTTCCAGGCAGAACCCACGGACTTTTGCACTCGATATGATAAGGCACTTTTTCTTTCGAGCCGCCAAACAATAACAGGGAGGCTTCACTGACAGCCGGATCTAAAAACTGCCGCATCACGATCAATTTTTTCGTCCAGTCCCCGCCTGCCGTACAGACATCACCGCCCTCTGACATGGCAAAGATCCTCGGCTTATTTGCCGGTTCTATGAAGGTCATGAGCGGATACCTGCACTCCTCATCGTTCCAGTTCACAAAGCCGATGTGCTCTGAGAGTGCCATTCCATCCCATTTTCCATCCAGAAGCTGATGAAACCGTTCTGTGAGTAAACGGTCTTTTTCGATACATGCTTTTATTTTTTCTGCATAATCATTTGCACATACCGCTCCCATTTTTGCAAAAAATGAATTTTTTCCTGCATAAAGCTGCATATCAGATGCGTTTGCACTTCCCATTGCCGGGTAATATACCAGTTCCCAGAAAGCCGGCAGCATCTCTTCCGGCACAGAAGATAAAAGCTTTTCTGTCTCCGCTTCTAACCTTTCATTTTCCTTTTGTCTTTTGTCTGCCTCCCCAAAGTGCACCGGATGATAAGTATCTGCGCGCATCGCTTCCGGCTTGCAGTTATGATTCATTTTTGTATACTGCTGCATGATCCGATAAACTGCATCCTGCTGTGCCTCATAGAACCATCCGCCAAATTCACGTTTCACCCAGTACGCCAGATAGTCCTGCGGCGCATGAATCCTGTTGCTTCCCCATTTCTCATAATCATATGCGAGATCCATAAAGAAACTGAGCGGATACTCTTGAAATTTCAGGTCACCGACGTTGACGATCCAGATATCCCGCACACCAAAGTCATATGCCATCGTCATCTGATCCCAGATTTTAGGCAGATAAGAACTGTTCACCCACTCATAAGAGACCGGCGATCCGTGGTAATCAAAGTGATAATACATACCAAAGCCCCCGCGGTGGGAGCGCATTTCCTCCGTCGGAAGTGTCCGCATATTTCCATAGTTATCCTCGCAGAGCATCAGCGTCACACCGTCTAAGCCATCCCAGTCGTTAAGCCCAGGCGTTGTCTCATCCCCGTAATAATAAGCCTCCACTTCTTTATAAAGTGCGAGCATTTCCGGTTCATTCTCCCCGACACATTCCCGGATGAGTTTTCTCTGTTCTGTGATGATCTCTTTTAACAGGGAAATATTCTGCTCTAAGGATGCATCCTCCCCAAGCATCAGAGAATCTCTCTCCCCGCGCATGCCGATCGTGATGATATTTTCATATTTTCCACTGCGCAAAAGCCCGTCGCGCCAGTAACGGATCAGTCCCTCACGGTTAGTAAGATAGCTCCACTCATTTCCATAAACAGAATCCTCTCCACGCACCAGATCCCATTCTTCGCTGTGTCTTAAACATGGTTCATGGTGGGAATTGCTCATCACGATCCCGTAGCAGTCTGCAAGGCGGGCATTTTCCTCCCCCGGTCCATCCAGCGAAAAAGACGATGTCCACATTGCCGGCCACAGATAATTTCCTTTCAGCCGAAGCAGTGTCTCAAAGATCAGGTCATACATTTCTGCAGTAAATCCACCATAATGGGAAAATGTCCAGTTTCCGAACGCAGGCCATTCATCATTGATAAAAAACCCCCGGTATTTCACGGAGGGTTCTTTGCTCTGCATCGAGTCTTTTTCGGAAAAAATGATTTCTTTCTGTGGGGCAGGGACCACATCTGCAAAGTGGACAAACGGCGATACCCCCATAAGCTCTGAGATATGGAATAACCCATAGATTGTTCCCCGCTTGTCACTTCCTGCGATCAGCAGACTGCCATTTTTCAACACCTGAAACAGAAAACATTCCCGCTTTCCACACAGAGAGGAAAGTTCTATCCCTTCCTCTTCTGCGATCGCCTCTGACATCTCACTGTTTCCGAGCGTTGCCACATACACCTGCGCCGGCTGCAACTCTCCCTGCCATTTTATGATCTTCGGGCGGACACCTGTGACCTGCTCCACATCCCCACAAACCTTTTCTGTGATTCTATAGACACCCTCAAATGTCCCATCCTCCATCACAAATGCCGCTGCTTTTTGATCCTTTACCAAAATTGCTTCCATACGAGCACTCCTAATAAATTCTATAATTGCCGCTCAGTGCCAGATATGCGAAGAAATACAGACAGTTGTCATAATATCTTCTGTCCCCGGTGCGAAGCGGTGTCTCCCAGAAACGGTGGACACAGAGAAATGCATTTTTCTGGTCTGAGGCAAGTGCCGCCTGCGCATTGACCGCAGTCATCGCAACCGGATGCAGTGCCTTTCCTTCCAGAATGGTTCCGTCGGTCAGGAAAATACCGTCCCTGTCTTTCTCCTGCACGGTATCACAGAAAAAATTCAAAAACCGGTCAACATTCTCACTCTCCCACTCATCCTTCGCAAACCACTCATAGTCAAGGGCAATGTTTGCGATCGTCCGGTAGGCATCACTGTAATACCAGTCATGTCTGCCTCCCCACTGGTCTAAAACAGGCTGATACGGTGTTCCGTCAAATTCTGCATATTCCGCACTAAGACCAGTGACCGGATGACATGCACGCTTTAAGTAATTACGGCTCGCCTCCGCCGCCTCCTTAAAAAATGCCCGGTCCTCTTCTTTTGCCCACAGTGCGAACAACTCATAAAAATGAGGCAGATGATAGGACGGATCCGAAAAATCCACATCCGTGATAAAACGGATCAGATGATTTGAGGCATCCCACATGGCTCTGCCACCCTCTCCGTTTTCTCCCTTGTGGATGCAGGTGTGCAGCAACTCCTTCGCTTCCCTGCTGTAATTGAATATCCCTTCGCCGTCTCCCCAGCGGTGCGCTGCGAAAAACAGTGCCATCGCAAAAAATTCCTCACCATCCGGTGCTGCGCCAAAAGAATTTTTTGTTCCATCCGGCTGCACCGACCATGCAAAATATCCTGCATTTTCGCCTTCCTCTAAGTACATATAAGTTTTTGCCCATTTCCACAGACGGTCAAATTCTTCTTTCCGGTCCATCTGGACACACATCATCATGCCGTAGGACATCCCTTCTGTCCGCGCATCATGGTTACCCGTGTCCTCGATATATGCCATATCGTCCCCGACGGGATGATAGATCCGCTCTGATTCTGCCCCGTAAAAAAGTGTATGGAAGATCTCATTTTTCCGCTTTTCTATGGTTTCCTTATCATAGCCTGCCTCCGCAAATACATTGCGGTAGGTTCCAGTCTCAAACGCTCCTCTTTTCATGCAACTTTGTCCTTTCCTCTTATTCCTTGACACCGCCAATGGTAAGTCCTGTCACAAAATAGCGCTGTAAGAACGGATACAGACAGATGATCGGCAGCATAGTCAGTATCGTTGCAGCGGCACGCACGGAAGTCGGTGTCACAGATCCTGCCGCATTTTTCATTGCCTCCACGGAATTTCCCTGGTTTGTGACGGAAGATAATAATTTCATCAGCTCATACTGTAAAGTTGTCAGGTTCGCACTCATACGGTTATAGAGCATTGCATCAAACCATGAATTCCACTGTCCGACTGCGACAAACAGTGCAACCGTCGCATATACCGGTTTGCAGAGCGGGGAAATGATCTTTAAGAAGATCGTGGTGTAACCTGCCCCGTCTAACTGCGCGGATTCTTCCAGACTGTCTGAGATACCATTCATATAAGTACGGATGACTAACATGTTAAATGCGCTGAACATTCCCGGAATGACATACACCCAGAAACTGTTTGTCAGGTGAAGTGTCTTAAATAACAGGAAGGTCGGGATCATTCCACCATTGACATACATGGTGATCACCCAGAACAGGGATAACTGTTTTTTAAACATGAAACGTTTTCTGCTGACAATAAATGCCAGAATCGCGTTGGCAAACAGTGCAAGTGCTGTTCCGATGACGGTTCTTGCAACCGTGATGTAGGCACCCATAATCAGGTTGTCTTTCTGCAGCACGGTAATATAATTTTTCCATGTAAATTTTCTCGGCAGCAGGTAGATCCCGCCGCGCAGCGCATCTGTTCCGTCATTCAGTGAGATTGCCAGCGTATTTAACACCGGATATAACGTAATGATCACAAACATGATCATAAATAATGTATTTAACGTTACGAAAACTTTGTCCGCAACGGATGTTTTCTTTCTTGATTTTCTTCTCTTTGTTGTTACTGCTTCCATACCAATACCCCCTAAAACAGCCTTTCTTCGCCGTTACGTTTTGCGATCTGATTGGCGATCACGATCAGAATGATACTAACCAGACTCTTGAAAATACCGGCTGCCGTACCAATGGAGAAATCATTCTGGCTGATGCCCCATTTTAATACATAAATATCGATGGTCTGCGATACGCTCTGTACCAGACCGTTTCCAAGCAGATACTGGATCTCAAAACCTGCATTCAGTACGTTTCCGACATTCATTAAAAGTAAGATCATGATCGTCGGCTTAATTCCGGGAAGTGTGACATATTTGATTCTTGCCCAGCGGCCCGCACCATCCATATTTGCAGCTTCATAGAGTGAAGGATCGATTGCTGTGATCGCAGATAAATAGATGATCGCATTCCATCCTGTCTCTTTCCATACATTTGCAAATGCCACGATCGGCCAGAAGTATTTCGGATATGCAAAGAAGTTGAGAGGCTGGTCTAAAATACCAAAGTTCACTAAAAGTTCGTTGATAATACCGGTGCCCGATAATGCATCATGTAAAATACCGGTAACAATAATCCAGGAAAGGAAATGCGGCAGATAAGAAATGGTCTGTACGACCTTTTTTCCTCCCTGTGATTTTACCTCGTTCAATAAAATTGCAAATACGATCGCCATCACAAAGGTGACGACCAGATTGATCACACCCATGGCAAGTGTATTTCTGATTACCCGCAAAAAGGTTGCATCGGAAAATAACTGCTGGAATTTTGCAAGTCCCACAAAAGAAGAATGAAGCAGGCCATCCTTCGGTTTATAATTCTGAAAAGCCATCAGCCAGCCGCCAAGAGGCAGATAACAGAAGATCACTCCATACACTACGATGATCGCTGACCATATTAAAAGAACCTTCTGCCGCTTTATTTCTTTCCATGTGATTTTTATCTGCGGCTCTTTGATTTTTTGTTTTTGTTTTTTTTTCGTTACTGTTATTGAAGCCATAGTTTCACTCCTCTTTTTTAAGAATGGGGACTGTCATTCGTCCAGTCCCCATCCCGTTTTCTCACAATTTTTACTGATATTTTTTTGCTTCCTCAATTCTGCGGTCTAATTCTGCCTGCATCTCATCAATAAATGCCTGCGGATTACAGTTATTGTAGACACCCATGTACTCTTCCCATGCACTGTCAAAGTCAGATGCCATAACGACCTTCGGAAGGTATTCATGTTTTACTTCGCCCATCTTTGTCCATGCCATGCCGCCCTCAGTTGCAGTCGTCATGTTGTTTGAATAGGAATACATCGGATACCACGGTCCCGGTGCCTCGCTGGTTCCAAGCATATCCACATAAGTCTCTGCGCCATATGCTTTAAAGCAGTTCTGTACGTCCTCGCTCAATCCGTCATAGAACTCTTTTGCCTGATCCTCCGGTTTCATTGCATTAATGCCGTCACGGCTGGTACCGGAATACTGTGGGAAATAAGAATATAAACAGCTGTGGGATGCCTGGTAAGCGGTGTCGGAGGACTGCATTCTCATATCCTCGGTACGATAATACTCACCATTTTCATCCACATCATAATCCACACCTTTTTCGCCCCAGAAACGAAGATCATGTACTTCCTGGTCTAACAGATCATTGATGAACTGAAGGGCGCCCTCCACGTCTTCGCAGCTTGTGGTGATTGCAAGACCACTTGACACATTTAATGTTCCGCCGGAGTTGTGCCACTGGTTCTTCATACCTTCGTCGATCGTGATCGGAAGCGGTACATAATTGCAGCCTTCCTTGTCAAGTCCCTGCTGCTTAAATGCATCATTTACGTTGTATGCAAAATCCCACCACTGATCGATCATTCCAAGTACACGACCGGTTGATAATTTTGCAATGTACTCATCATAGGTCTGTGTAAAAGACTCCGGATCTACGATTCCTTTCTGGTACTCTTCATTTAATTTCTGGAAGTAACGTTTTGCTGTCGGTGTTGTATTGTAATCTACGATCTTTAATTCATCCGGGTCTACGATACAACTTCCATCATTTGGATAGCCATCCAAAAACTGTGGTGCATTTTCCAGACAGAAGTATCTCCAGTCATCGCAGAGGATCGTGTACGGGATATTTTCTGTTCCGTCATCCATGGTCGGATTTGCTTCATTGTATTTCTCGATCAGGTCAAAATACTGATCCATCGTATGGATCTCAGGATAGTCTGCCCACTTTAACACTCTCGTCTGGATCCAGAATGCCTCGTCACTGTGGGTGGTTGCTTTTTCTTCCCCGTAAATATTTCCAAACTGATTGATCCAGTAGATATGTCCATCATCCTGACGGAGTTTATCCCACTCCTCATCTGTTAAAAATTCTTTAATGTTTGGATATTTGTCTATGTAATCATCCAGTGCTACCAGCGCACCCGCATCATAGAGCTGTTTCATTCCGTCGCCGCCATCGATCATATCCGGATACTCACCGCCTGCGATCAGTGTTCCGACTGCCTCCTGTGCTGTCTGTCCGGTCAGCCATGTCTCCTTGCATTTTGCACCTGTGATCTCTGCGATCTTCTGCTCGATCTCATTGTCATCATTGATCTCTGAACCAGGTACTGCAAAAAATGCGGTAAACTCTTTCACGCCGGATGAATCATTTGTGTTTTCCCCTGATGAGCCTCCCTCTGTGGATGCTGCGCCATTTGTTCCTGTGGTATTGGTATTTCCCCCGCCACATCCGGTAAGCATTGACGCTGCCATTGCCATAACAAGCAATACTGACACTGCTTTTCTTCGTTTCATTTTTTCTCCTCCTTCTTAATCACATCTGATTTCTGTAAGATCTGTATCAGATTTTGTAATTTTATTTTACCAATTTGTCATTTTTCTACAACCGGACAAAAATCAAAAAAAGTCATGACAAATTTTAGTTTTTCATCTAAAATCTGTCATGACTCTCTATCACAGGTACTATTGTCCTCGTTTATTCATTTACACTGCGTGTCTTCTTGCGGTACGTTGTCGGCGTACATCCTTTGCTCTGGATAAACCGGTTAATAAAGTAATCCAGATCACGGTATCCTACTTCTTCCGCCACAAGATAGATTTTATCATCCGTCCTAAGAAGGATCTCCGCTGCCCGCTCGATCCTGTAATTATTCAGATATTCCTTGAACGATACACCATATTTTTTCCGGAACATCTGCCCTAAATAAGCACTGTTGACAAAATATTTCTTCCCGAGTTCTTTGAGCGTCAGATTCTCTGCATAATTTTTCCGGATCTCCCCCTCCACATCAAGAAGCACACCGCGGGACGCATTCTGCCTTAACTGTACCAGATAATCCGCATACTCCATGACGAATCTGCGGAAATGTGAAAGGCTTCCTCGGATCATATGTACCTGAAACGCATTTTCGCAGATATACTGTAACACCTCATCCTGATTGACGCTGTCATCCTGCTCCATCGCAAGGGAAACCAGACGGTACAGGAGATAATTCATGTTCATCTGTACCAATTCCGGGTTCATTCCCGCCTCATTCATCTCCTCATAGATCGCTGCAACATTATCCTCGATCCTTTTCTTGTCATTCTCTTCCACACTCCGCAGCAGATCCTCGATTTTTTTGTGGCTCACCACAATACCGGACGGATTTTTCTGCTCTTTCGAATAGTACAATAGATTCGGCATCACCTTAAAATTGGAAAAAGTCTTTGCGATCACTGCCGACCGGAAAGATTCTGAGATATCACTGATATCTTCCACCTCACTGCCGACATACATCACGACCGGATGGACTGTGCTTTTCTGAATCTTTTCCAATAGCAGATTGATATATTCCTGCTCCCGCAGTCCCTTTTCCTGCGAAATTTTTTTACAGAAAATAAATCCCACATCATAACATTCTTCCTTGCCTTCCGCGTCTAAGAATGTAAGACAGCTGTATTCACCTCCAAGATACTGCATGCAGGCTTCATATATCTGTCTCTGGAGCTGCCGTTTCTTTTCCGGTCCTATGTCCGTATCCGTCTCGCCATCCTCCGACTCGATCCCGATATAGCGGATCCCTCTTCCAAAATCCACCTGTCCTTTAACATAAGAGAGTGCCGTTTCCTCCTGTCTGCCGAGCAAAAGTGTCTGCATCTGCTGCACAAAATACGCTTTTCCGATTTTCCGGATTCGCTCGCTCTCTTCCTTTTTATCCTGCTGCATCTGTTTTACCTTTGAAAGCAGTGCAAGGAGCTGGCTTTTCTGGATCGGCTTTAATATGTAATCCGTACACTGCCATTTGATTGCCTCTTTCGCATAGGTAAAGTCTCCATAACCGCTCAGTATTACAAAAAATGCCTCTGACAGATGCGTTTCCCTGATATATTTTAAAAATTCCAGACCATTCATAACCGGCATTTTGATATCCGCTAAGATCAGGTCGACCGGATTACTCTTTAAAAATTCTACCGCCTCACTGCCATTCCCCGCAGTTCCCACAATCTCAAATCCTTCTTTTTCCCAGTCAATCAACGCAGAAAGTCCCTGTACGATAAATGGCTCATCGTCCACAAGCAGCACTTTAAGCATTCTATCCCCTCCATTCTTTCTCCCATAAAATTTTCCCTATCTTCTCCTTTTTATGAAATTGCATTCAAAGGTATCACTACAGATACTTCTGTTCCAACACCTCTTTCACTTTCGATATGAAATTTTACATGATCTCCTGTATACATTTTCAGTCTCACGCAGGCATTGATCACACCTACCCGTCCTTTTTCTTTAAGCATCTCGATATTTGCCTCTTCCATGCGTTCCTGCAGATAATTCAGATATTCTTCCGGCATCCCCTCCCCGGTATCCTCCACTTCAAGATGCAGATTATTTTTATCTTTATATACACGGACAAAGATCCATGACTGTGACGCTTTTCCCTCAATACCATGCACACATGAATTTTCCGTAAAAGTCACTAACGATAATTTAGGAATCTGGTACTCCCTGCAGTCATCCTCCATTTCAATGCTGTATCTTAGCCGGTCACCAAAACGGTATTTCTGAAGTTTTAAATACGACTCCACAAAACCGATCTCCGCACCAAGGCTCACAATATCTGTTCCCCACTCCACATACTGCCGTTCTATCAGCGAAAGCTGTTCGATCATTTCCGCTGTCTCATCCTCATGTTTTAAGATGCTCCGCATGCGGATATTTTCCAATACATTGAATAGAAAATGCGGGTTGATCTGGCTGTGAAGTGCCAGAAGTTCCGCCTTTTGTCTGGCAATATCAGCATCCTGTCTGGCAATCTCCGACTCCTGCTGTTTTAACCTGCTCTCATAAACCGTCTCGATCAGATGATTCATCCGGTTTGCCATGGAATTATAATGCTGCATCAGCTGGCTGATCTCATCGGTTCCTGATATTGTTTCCACCACTTTTAATTTTCCGGTATGATCCTGCGAAAAGGTATCTTCCAACAGATGCAGACGTACTGTAAACGAACGGTTTAGAAACTGCATAAATACCCACGGGAGAAAAATATTGATCAACACCAGCAGGATCATCGGTATGGCATTGTTCCACAAAATTTTTGAGATCTGTATTTCCGGATACCGCACATAGATCTTCATCAGCTGTCCATATAATTCTTTCTCCTGCACATAACACTTTTGCATGGTACCCTTATCAAACCTCTCAAAAGATTCTTTTATATTGTTTCTTCCGGTATTTGAAAAGATAATCTTATCACCGCTGCAGATATACACCTCTGATTCATAATTTGCCCTCAAAAGTCCGGTATTGACCGCATTATAATCCAGATCAATCTTTAAAACTTTTTCATGCGGATCTAACATATAACGGTTTAATTTCCGGATAATCGACACCTTTCTTAAATCCGTCGGAGATGTATCGTGCGTTTCATCCATGTAGGCACAAAATACAAAATTGTTCCCGGAATCCTGCAGTTTCTGATACCATTCCGTCTGTTTTACACGTCCTAACTTTTTGAACTTTCCACCATTTACGATCGTATCATTGTCGGCATACATCGTGATCTCAACGCTGCTGTTGCCAAGCGAACTGTCAAACAGGGAATCCTGCATCAGCTCCTGATACGCTTCATAAAATGCCAGATGGGAATCATAATCGGCATTCAGAAAATTGTTGATATACTTATTCATATAAATATTTTTTGAGATTGTGAGTGCTTCTTCTACTGCCTTGTCAATGCTGTACTCTGCCGCACTCGCTATATTTTCTGTCACCTGTTTTCTTGCATTGTGTTCCTCCGAAAATATCATTCCGACTACAACACTGTCTGTCAGGGCGACCGGCAGGACCACACAACAGACATACAAAAGAATCAGTTTCTTTTGTATGCTGTAAGTGTCAATTTTTTCTTCGATTTTTTTACAGAGACGCACAATTATTTTCATAACATCAGACTTTCCACTGTTTTTCCTGTGAGTTTCTCACTGCGTGAATCCGGCTGCATGCCTCCGACAAAAATCTCGAAGTGTCCGGACGGCAGGATCTTTTCACCGTTTTCATCATACAGCATAAATGCCTCTGATTCCAGCCGGATATTGATTTCTTTTTCTTCCCCGGCACAGAGTGGAAGTTTTACGATCTTTTTTAACTGGCCATGCGGCATCTTTGAATGTTCTGCCTTCACGTAGACCTGCACTGTCTCAGTCCCATCCATTTTTCCGGTATTTTTTACAGACAGACCGATCGTCACTCCTTCTGACACCACTGGTTCCTGCTCTAAAAATCTCACACTTTGATATGCATACTCTGTGTAGGAAAGTCCATAGCCAAACGGATACAATGCTTCCTGTTCCATATACCGGTAAGTTCTTCCCTGCATGGAATAGTCCTCGAAATCCGGCAGTTCTTCCGTGGTACGGTAAAATGTGACCGGCAGTTTTCCTTCCGGGTTTGCTTCCCCAAATAAAATATCCGCAATGGCAGCTCCGCCTCTTGCCCCCGGATACCAGCCCTGTACGATCGCATCTACATGCTCATCCGCCCAGTTCACCGCAAGTGCACTTCCCGATAGCAGAACTAAAATAACAGGCTTGCCACAGGATACAGCAGCCTCTAAGATCTCCTCCTGCAATCCCGGCAGGTTCAGATCCGGTTTGTCACCACTGCCGTACTCATTGCCGGCATCTCCCTCTTCTCCCTCAATGCCCGCGTCAAGTCCCAGCACTGCGACAACCACATCACTCTCCTTGCATACGCCAAGTACTTCTGACATGCGGTCATTTTCCTGTGCCAGATTGCTGGTGCGGTCCTTATAAAGATGGCAGCCCTCCGAATAGAGCACCCTCACATCGTCGCCGACATAATCTTCAATCCCCTCTAACACAGTAATGTAACGTGATGCCGTTCCCTCATAATTGCCGACTAACGCGCGTCTGCTGTCCGCATTTGGTCCGATCACGCCAATCGTTTTTATTTTATTTTTATCAAGCGGTAATATATGCTCCTTATTTTTTAGCAGGACAACGGTTCGTCTTGCCACCGCCTCATTTAATTTTTTCATCTCTCTGCTGTCTGCGGCAAGATAAGGGATTTTATCGTATGGGTTTTCTTCTTTTTTATCGAACACACCAAGTTTCATCCTCGCCATAAACAGATTTGTGACAGCCTCGTCTAAGCGTTCTTCTTTGACCAGTCCCTGTCTCACCGCCTGAACTAAAAATCCAAACAGAGTACCACAGTTTAAGTCACAGCCGTTATTCATCGCCATCGCAACCGATTCAATCGCAGTGCCTGTCACCTGATGTCCCTCATGGAAATCACGGATTGCCCAGCAGTCTGACGTCACATGCCCCGAAAATCCCCATTCTTTTCTCAGAATATCGATCAGCAGACGTTTGTTTCCACAACACGGCACTCCGTTCGTCCGGTTGTATGCCCCCATCACTGCCTCCACTTTTCCTTCTTTTACGCACGCCTCAAATGCCGGAAGATATGTTTCCCTTAAATCCTGCTCCGTCACCTCTGCATCAAATTCATGGCGCACCGCTTCCGGTCCGCTGTGTACCGCAAAATGTTTTGCACATGCAGCCGCCTTTAAATAATTTTCATCATGCCCCTGCAGGCCCTCAATATAGCGGACTCCAAGACGGCTGGTCAGATATGGGTCTTCCCCAAACGTCTCATGTCCTCTGCCCCATCTTGGATCTCTGAAAATATTGACATTCGGTGCCCAGAAAGTCAGGCCTTTATAGATATCCGTATCCTTTCCCTCCTGCTGCATGTTAAACTTTGCCCGTGCCTCCGTCGACACTGCATCACCGACCTGCTCTAACAGATCCTCATCAAATGTTGCCGCCAGACCGATTGCCTGTGGAAATACCGTCGCCGTGCCGGCCCGCGCCACACCGTGCAATGCCTCATTCCACCAGTTATAAGCCTTTATATTTAACCGTTCCACCGCCGGTGCCTGATACAGAGTCTGTGCCACTTTTTCTTCCAGTGTCATTTTCCCGACCAGCTCTGCAGCACGTTTTCTATAATTGTCCAGTTTTTCTGTATTCTGATTTAATTCCATATGTTTGACCCTCCCTGCAATATACACTTCCAGTATTGATTTTATGTTAGCAAATTAAAAGTTCACTGTCTACACCATTTTTTATCATATCCGAGTAAATCATAGATCATTTCATATAAAGATTCGGGTGTCAAAAGGTGGCCCACAACTTAGTGGCTATCAAATTGCACAAAGCTTGGACTCGTTTTGTGACTTGGGGAGAAAATTAGAAAATCTTAGTATGCCTGCCTATTCACAGTGATGTTCTGCCACGGATGGCAGAACAAGGCTTCACAAGCCATGGATGGCTTGTTGAACGCCGTTCACATCACTTTGAGAAATTCTAACTCAGGCATACTTAGTTTTTCTTATTTTCGGACAACGGAACAAAACAGACACAGCTTTGTGCAATTTGACAGTCAAAAAATTGAAAAGCACCTTTTGACACTCGAATCATATAAAGTAAAAGACTGCGGTACTTTTTCCTACCGCAGTCTCCGTGACTTATTTTTTGATTTTAATCTTTATGGTTGCTTTTTTGCCGCTTCCATCTGTAGCTTTTGCCGTAATCGTAACTGTCTTTCCAATTCCGGCTTTCTTTGCTGTTACAACACCTTTACTGTTTACCGTTGCATATTTCGTATTCGAAGATATCCACTCGATCTTTTTATTGGCTTTGCTTCCGTTTGTTTTCACTCTTGCATACACCGTGATCTTCTTACCGGCTTTTACCGTTTTAGACTTTGCCTGTAAGGTGATCTTTGTAACCGTATGCTTCATGATCCTGATCTTGACTTTAGCGCGAACACCACTTCCATCCGCCGCTTTCGCCGTGATCGTTACGGTCTTTCCTGCTCCGCCTTTCTTAGCTGTCACAACACCTTTATTGTTTACCGTTGCGTATTTTGTATTCGAAGATGACCATACGACTTTTTTATTTGTCGCTTTCTTCGGACCTACAGTTGCCTTTAACGTCAGTTTCTTACCAACTGCAAGTGAATATTGTCCCGGTGTGATCGTAATCTTCTGTACTTTCACTTTTTTCTTTGTATTGTCCGGTTTTTTTGTATTGTCCGGTTTCTCTGTATTTCCCGGTGTCTCTGTGTTTCCCGGTTTCTCTGTATTTCCCGGTGTTTCTGTATTCCCCGGTTTCTCTGTATTCCCCGGTGTTTCTGTATTCCCCGGTTTCTCTGTATTCCCCGGTGTCTCTGCATCCTTCGGTTTTTCCACCAGAGCGCTGACTGCCACATTCAGTTTTTCTGCTGCTGCATCGATCTCATCCTGCGTAGCATTCTCATTTGCTGCTACTTCTTTCGCCGCAGCAAGTACTCCGGTTAAGTTTTTATAGCTTTCTTCTGTGTAGTCTTTAGCATTTACTTTTTCAGCTTTTGCGATCTGCTCATACAGCGCTGTTTTATCCGTTGGTACAACAACCGGTGTCTTATCTTTTACCGTTACTTCACATACAACATCATAATTTACACCATTGATCTGTGCGGTACCGTAAACCTGATAAGTTCCTGCTTCATCTGCTTTTATAACGCTATTGAAAGAAGCATCCTCCCACTCTACGGTTTCCTGTGTCACAGTATCATCTGCCATTGTCACAGATACCGTCTGCGGCAGAGTTTCTTTGGTCAATCCTGATACATTTTCCACAGTTACCGGTTCACAGGATATCGATTTCACGACTGCTGCATCCGATACATAAATACCATTTACCTGTAATACCGTAATGCCGATCCATCCTGTGCCGCCATTTGCAAGTACATTGATCCGCATATGACGTGCCACGGTATTTTCCGGGAATGAATCCACATATGGTTCTTTTGCCGTTGCATCAACACCTGCAGCTTCCTCAGAATGGTCAATGACTGTCGTCCAGTTTTCTCCATCCTCCGAAATATCCAGTGTGTATTTTAATTTCGACCAGAATCCGGTCTTTACATTTTCAATACTTACATCTGAACCAAAATCAATAGCGATCGCTCCCGTCTTTGTAGCAGAACCTGTTGTCCACGCATTATTACCAGAATTTAAATTCATGGTACGCGCATTGATAAATGCGTTTTTCGCCGGTCGTACAGAATTTGTTTCTGTAACTTTAATTTCGTTCGTATCATAAGCAGAAGTCAGATCTTTTGTAACCGTGATCTTTTTCTGTGCAGATACGCCACGGCTTTCACTTACTGCAGTGATCGTAGCTGTTCCCTCTCCCACTGCCGTCACAACACCGCTGTTTTTATCCACAACTGCAACGGAAAGATCATCGGACGTCCACACAACTTTCTCTTCTGCTGTAGATGGTGTGATTTCTGCCGTGAGCGTTGTCTGTTTGTTGACATTTAACGCATCGTCACCACCTGAAATCTGAATTCCGGTAATGGATGTATTCTTCTCTAAACCTGCCACTGCATTGTTAAGACTCTCTGCTGTTTCATCAAGCATACTCTGTTTTGTGGAATCCCATTTTTCTTCTTCGGATTTCTTTAAAACAAATTCAGCCTGCTCTAATGCTTCATAATATGCTACAAGGCTCTCTGCAGTATAATAATCATCCGCCTGGTCTTTTGCGGCTTTTGCATCTGAGATCGCACTCTCAAGTAAAGTTGTATCCACAAGTATCTCTCCTTCCACTTTTACCGTGAAAGTTCCCGTCAACGGATTTCCTGCATACATTGTAACTTTCAGTGTGATATCTGCTGTACCTGCTCCTTTTGCAGTCAGTTTTCCGCTCTCACTGTCGATCACTGCCACTTTCGTATTATCAGATGTCCATGTCACACCTGCATAATCACTCTCGCCGTCACCACCTGTCAATACCGGGAAGAACTGCTTCTTATCACCTGTATTAAGACTTACTGTCTGACCGCCGGTTCCCATCTCATAGACAGCATCTCCATTTTCATCTTTGATCGAGAAAAATTCTGATGCATTCGGGTTATTGCTGACCGTTACCGCAATCTCTTTGTAAATAGACGGGTCTTTTACAGAGGAAACTTTAACCTTGCAGTTTCCGGTAACGATATCTTCTAATTTTTCATACGTCTTTACCGCTTCGATCGTTCCATCCCTCGTCACCGTCACAAGATCCGTGTCCGTTGACTCCCACAACAGATCCTGACTTGCGGATGCCGGCGCAACAGAAGCTTCTACTTTCGCACTGACACCACGTGTTCCTGTCACCGGAATCAGTTTTACAGAATCTTTATCCGCTTTCACCTCAACCGGTGTAACTGCTGCCGGATAAATGTTAAAATTATCCACTGCCGGGTTCCAGGAAAGAGAACCACCATTTCTTCTTCCATAAAAATGCACCGCTGCGACATCTTTTGTATAAGAAATACCTGATACAAAAGCGATTTCTTTTGTTGCAGTCACACTCTCATCTGCCTTTGATGTAAGAGTCAATGTCGTTTTCTCATCTGTCATATCGATGACTGCATGCACATGATACCATGTATTTGTCTTGTTAAATGCAGTTCCAAATTCCTGCGTATCAGAAAGTTCTCCTCCCATCTCCATGGTTCCTCTGCTGCCATAAGAGAGAACTCCCTTACTGTTCGTCTGCAGTCCAAAATAACAATGGCTACTGCTGTCTGTCACAGTCAGATAAGCCGGGCCGCTGCTTACCTTGCCGACATTCCAGTCAAAATCTACGATCACTTCATCGCTCCTGACCGCTTTCTGGAATTTTTTCATCAGCGCACGGTCACCGGAACCGCCTCCTGTCATCTGTAAAAATGCATTTCCGTCGGAATCCTCCGCAACTGCTGCTGTCAGTGTTCCAAGTGTAACACTCTTTCCCATATCCCAGGTGTCACCTGCTTCACGATTGTCAAAACTTTCGCTCACTGCCGGAACATAAACTTTTGCGGCTGCCACATAACCACCATCTGCTGTTTTTGCCGTGATCGTTGTAACACCTGCTGCCACCGCTGTGACCTGTCCATAAGCATCCACCGTTGCAACGCCCGGTGTATCAGATTCCCACGTTACATCCGTATTGGTCGCAGTGTCTGGAAGAACTGTTGCTTCCATCCGGATCACCGGTGCATTTTCAAATGCATTTTTATCTGAGAAATAATCGGATATAAAATAATAGTTCTCCTGATCTAATGTTACACTGCTGACCGGGATTGCATCTTTTTGTACCGTTACCTTACAGCTTGCCTGATAACCGCCATTCTTTGTGGTTGCTGTGACGATAACCGGACCACCCTCTGCCACACCGGTAACATTTCCGTTCTCATCTACTTTTGCAATCGATTCATCAGAACTCTCCCATGTTACTTCTTTGTTATCTGCATTTGACGGGGTAATGATCGTATCGATCTTTTTACTTGATCCCGTCTGTAATGTAAGTGACGTCTTGCTTAACGCAATGCTTTCCACCTGTACCGGCAATACATGTACCGTACAGCTTCCATAAACATCCTCGTTGTCATCTGATATTGCCTTGATCACTGCATCCCCGACGCCGACCGTACTTACCAGACCATTTTCATCTACAGTTGCGACGGAAGTATTTTCAGATTTCCAGTGTATTTTATATTTTGTTGTGTTCTCCGGTGTTATCGATACTTTTAACTGTAATGTACGTCCAAATCCGATTTCCGCCTCTGTTTTATCAAGTGTAACAGATGTGATATCTACTTTGCTGACATTTAACATAAAGCTTACTTTCTTTGAGCCGTCCGCAGTCTGTGCCGTGATAACCGTACTACCCACTGCCTTCACATTTAACTGTACAGCAGTATCTGTTTTTTCTGTCTCCTGGCGCATGCTTCCTTTTTCTTCCTGCTGCCATGTCTCACCCAGGAAAGAAGCAACCTCTGCATCAGATGATGTATAGATGACCGTCTGATCCGTCACATTGCTGCCGGATAAAACAGACGTCAGCTGTACCTTATCTAAAACAGCCGCACTATGTGTACTGCTATCCGTCACCTCTTTACCATCCATTTTTAAGGTAAGTCCTTCTGCTTTTCCTGCTTCTGTTATTTTTACATCTACAGCCGCCTCATTGCCGCCTTTTACAGATGCTGTAATCTTTGCATCTCCTGCAGACACTCCATATACAAAACCATCCTGCGTCACTTTCGCAACCGAAGGATCTGATGATGTATAAGTGATATTACTGTCGGAAAGTACCTGATCCACCGGTGTAACCGTCGGCTGTAATCTTTCCTGCTCACCAACTGCAAGCGTAATGCTGTCTTTGGAAAGTGTAATTCCTGTCGGATCAGTTACGTCAACAGAATAAGTTCCTGCATCCTTTAACGGAGTGATCATATCTTTGGACTTGTTTTTCGGACATCCGCGCATCAGGTAAGCATACATGCTATCCATCATATCGCCGACTTTTCCGTCTTTTGTGCTTCCCATTTCCCGGATACCGGTATCACCGTTATTAAACATGATACGGCAGCTGATATCCCCAGAAACTCCGGCGGAAGAACCGATTCCAGGAGTCGGAAGTTCATCCACTTCCCAGTAATAAAAGCCTCTGGTCTGTCCGTAAGCATTTGGTGTATCGAGTGCCGCCTGCATGTAATCAAGCAGCCAGTTGTACTGGCCATTTGCCGATGTATTATAATATGCCGGCTGTCCCATGGATGAAGTTGCGGTATCCATAGTCGCCTGATATTTTGTAAAGGAAAATGCTGTTTCCACATTGACATAATCCATATAACGTAATGTTTCATCTGCCGCGATCGCATTTGCCATGGATATGATATTGCCCGACGATCTTCCACCATACAGGGAAAATGCCATACCATCAAATTCGGCTCCATTCTTTAAAAGTCCTTTAAAAAATGTCTTCATCTGATTTGAATCATAGCCATTATTGGTATGTACATAAGCTGCCACGCCCGGCATTGCATCTTCCGCTGCTGCGTAGGATGCTGCGATCAGTTTTGCATGTCCCTGTGACGTTGCTCCTTTTCCGACCGGCCATACAATACCACCATTCTGCTCATTTCCGTGTTTCACACCACATACATTGACATTGTTGTCTTTCAATGATTTCATGAAGTCGTAAACATAATTGTATACGATCGACTGCATATGTGAGAGATCTGTATTTTTATAAGTATTTTCATAGTCGGTATCTAACCACTCTTCCGGTGTATATGCCTTCGCATTACTCATCCAGGTATCACTGTAATGAAAGCTTGGAAGATAGCTCATGCCGAGTGCCGTTGCACGTTTTCCAAGTGCTAAGGAATGTTCTTTGTCAAACCATGCCTCAGCTTCATCCTCCGGCGCGATCATCTTAAGCTCCAGCGGGTTTCCCTGCTCATCGATCCATAATCCGCCCCATGCCTCATTTAAATATACGGTAGCCAGTGAATCTGTATAATGTGCACTTTTTCCTGCATGTACAAATAACATATTTGTAATGGAATTTACACCATGATTCGATAAGATTCTGAGGCAGTCCTGCTGTACACCGTTTGCAAAATATTTTCCATCCAGATCCTCGACTGCCGGCAGAAACGATACATCCGCACCACGCAGATAATTTTCATCCTGAATGCGGAACACATCAAAATTATCTACATACGCATAATCGGAACCGTTTCCCTGCCAGTCATCTGCCAGTTTTTCTCCTGCAGAAGTATAAACAGTTACGGAATCCTTATATGCCTGATCATATTTTGTATTCGCATATACCTCAACTTCCGTCTGATCAGCTCCGGTTTCAAAGGTAATCGTCACAAGACCATACCCTTCTGTTCCGGCCGGCGCCTGTCTGAGCACTGTACCGTCCGTGCTTCTGACTCCAAGATTTACACGGTCTCCTAATTCCGTCCGCGTTTCATTTTCACCAATGGTACCTAAATTACCGGCAGAATCTGTGCGGTAAGTGCTTTTTACCTTTTCCGTCTGAAATGTATCCTGTTTGTCTACCCTGGCGCGCATCGTTACTGAATATCTCGTATTCGGTTCCACGGAGATCTTCTGTGAAATTTCACTGTCTGCGCCCAGACGCAGTGCCTTATCACCTGTGTCTGCATCATTTCCGGATGCTGCCTCCACATTTCCGCTTGTCGTCCACCCGGACTGTCCTTCTTCAAACCCCCAGTTGGAAAGTGTATTTTCATCTGCAGAATCCATAACCAGTTCCATGGTATCCAGATCGAGTGCCTTATCTCCGGCTTCGATTGTGATCGTCATCTGTCCATTGTATACCAGAACATTCCGGTGTCCCATTTCCGTCCACGCATCTGCATTTTTATATGCATCCAGCAAAGCAACCGAGTCTGGTCCGCCGGTTTCTGACACCGTAAGCTTTGCGTTTTTTCCGGCCGTTCCTTTAACCCACGCAGAAAGTGTATAACTTCCCTGACTTATATCCTTGATTGTGGTCGTAATCGAAGCTCCAGCCTCCAGATGCACATATTTACTTCCTCCCTGTGCACCTGAAGTTTCTTCGGTAACTGTTCCTGTTGTCTCCCAGCCGGTTATGCCCTCCTCAAAATTAAAGTTTGCATTTTCCAGTCCGGAAACTGTTTTTGCCGATACCTTTACCGGTTCCGGCAGTCCCGCAAGGAGCGAAACCGCCATCATACCGGCAAGCAGCCCACTGATAAACCTTCGTTTCATTCTCTTTCCCCCTTCTCTTTCTTACGCAAATACTTTTATTCATAAATATTCTCCAGTTTGCGCAACCGATTATTCAATTATAAATTGTTTATGTTTTATTTACAATTAACACATTCAAACAATATTTTTATTCATTTTTTGGTTATTTATTATAATCCATTTTAGCGTTTCTTTGGCATTTTAACCAATTTTTATTATTTAGATTTTAGCGTTTTCACGATTTTCTTTTTATCTTTATGCAACCAAACTACATCGTTGTGCACTTGTTTTTACATTTTTTTGAATAAATATGCCTTTATTTTTCTGTTTTTCCGCTTTATATACCTTTTTTCGTGCATTTACAGCCATTTGCAAAATTTTATCTATTGCATTCGTTATTACGGTTTACACACAAAATTGTGGATGATATACTATATTTGCGCAAACGGTTATTTCGCATATCATACTTACAAAAACCATAAAGAGAAAGGGCAATATGAAAACAGATAAATTGTATTTTGGAGCTGCATACTATTCCGAATATCTTCCATATGACCGTGTGGAAAAGGATATGGAAATGATGGAAAAAGCAGGCATGAATGTTATCCGTATCGCGGAATCAACATGGAGTACTTTAGAGCCGCAGGAAGGCGTGTATGATTTTACTCATATCGACAGAATGTTAGACGCTGCCGCACGCCACCATATTTCCGTGATCGTCGGGACACCGACCTATGCCGTACCGACATGGCTGGTAAAAAAATATCCGGACATCCTGGCAATCACCCAGAACGGCCGCGAACGTTACGGCCACCGCCAGAATATGGATATCACAGACCCGGATTACCTCTCCCACGCAGAGCGTGTGATCCGCGTTCTGATGGAGCATGTGAAAGATGTGCCGCATGTGATCGGCTATCAGCTTGACAATGAGACCAAAAGTTATGGAACTGCCGGTCCCCGTGTCCAGGCAATGTTTGTAGATTATTTAAAAGAAATTTTTCCGGATATCAATGATTTTAACCATGAGTTTGGACTGGATTACTGGAGCAACCGTGTGAATGACTGGGATGATTTCCCGGATGTCAGAGGTACGATCAACCAGAGTCTTGCCGCTGAATTTTGTAAATTTCAGCGTTCACTTGTCACTAAATTTTTGAGCTGGCAGGCTGATATTGTCCGCGAGTACAAACGGGATGATCAGTTTATCACACAAAATTTTGATTTTGACTGGACCACACACTCGATCGGTTATCAGTCCCAGGTCGACCAGTACGATGCCTCACGCTGCATGACAGTGGCTGGTGCCGATATTTACCATCCTTCTAATGAGGAACTGACCGGTGCAGAAATTACCGTATGTGGAAATATCTCACGCAGTCTGAAAAAGGACAATTATCTGATCTTAGAGACCGAGGCTCAGGGACTGACTCCGTGGCTTCCTTATCCGGGACAGCTCCGCCTGCAGGCATACAGCCATATCGCAAACGGCTCTAACAGTGTAATGTACTGGCACTGGCATTCGATCCACAATGCGATTGAAAGTTACTGGAAGGGTGTGCTCTCCCATGATTTTTCAGAAAATGAGACTTACCGTGAGGCTGTCATCACCGGAAACGAATGGAAAAAGATTGGTTCTCATTTAAAAAACCTGAAAAAGGAAAATAAGATCGCTATTATGCTTGATAATGCTTCTTTAACCGGATTCACCCAGTTTCCGCTTGAAAATGCCGGAGCCAACGGCTACAACACTGTGATGCGCTGGTTTTCAGATGCCCTCTACCGGTTAAATATTGAATACGATATGATTTCTTCTAAGGAACGGGATTTTTCCAGCTATGAATGTCTGATCGTACCGGCACTCTACAGCGCACCGGAATCTCTGCTTCTGGCATTAGATTCCTATGTCAAAAAAGGCGGACATCTGATCACCACATTCCGAAGCGGTTTTTCCGATGAATATTTAAAGATTTATCCGGACATGCAGCCACATATCCTGCATGAATGTCTGGGACTTCACTACGATCAGTTTACACACCCGCATCATGTGGATATCGTGCCGGTTCAAAGCGATGTCATGGCGGCTGCACAGAAGCATTTTTCACATCCGGACGACTCTGCCTTTTCCCTGACCTCCTCCGCCTGTGAATGGATGGAACTTATCACCTGTGATACCGCTGTACCGGTATTAAAATACAGCCATCCGGCATATGAACGCTATGCAGCTGCTGCAAAAAATCAATATGGAAATGGTTCCACACTTTATTTTGGAACAATGTTTGAAAATGATGAACTGTTAGAATCCGTGCTTTTATCTTTCCTGCACGAAACCGGCTTTTCCGGTGGAGATCTTTCCTCAGACGCACCGCATTATCCACTCATTATAAAAAGAGGCATCAATGATTCCGGTAAAGAATTGTGCTACTATCTGAACTATTCAAAAGATCCGGTTTCTGTCACACACCACGGAAAAAACGGCGTAGAGCTGATTTCAGAAACAGCCATCGTCTGTGGAAATAAAATTGACTTAGGCGGATGGGGTGTTGCTGTGGTTGAAATGTAACGCTTTGTTTTATTGATTTTGCCAAAACGCTGTTTCCATTGATTTATCATGGATTCAGCGTTTTTCATTTTCAATGTACAATTACACCGTCCTTTTCCCATACATCTCAAAATACTCCCCCGCCTGCTGCAGGGATATATTTAGTTTCTCCTGTAACTTTTTCAAAATATCCTCTTTGGAAAAACTCATATCGAGGCAGATTTCTATCATGCCCTTCGCTTCTCCACGTGTTTCTCCTTCTGCTCTGCCACGCGCTTCTCCACGAACTTCTCCCTCTGCTCTGCCACGCGCTTCACTCTCCGCGATCAGATCTTCGATTGCCTTACACATCTCTATCTCCCCCTCTTCTTCTGATACTTCGATCGGTGTATTTGTAATCGTCTTTATCACTCTTGCAGCATTCATTTCAATACTTCTATGGGCATCTGTCCTCAAAAATTCTAACAATTTATCTTTATTTTTCGAGTACTTGATATACCCTATAACCTCCCTCATACTTGTGGAAAATTTATTTAGTTGTTCTTCCGTCAACTTCGCCGGATCGATCAGATGAATCCGGTAATTCTCCACAAAACTTAAAATTTCTATATCACTTACAGACATCATTTCGTGCAAAGATAACGGTCCGTCCCATTCCTCTGCTCCAAAGTGAATCACAAGTGTGATGACTGGTTTGATGCAGTCTTCCTTTAAAAATCCGGACAAATACTCACCATTGCTTTTGCCTGTAAAATCTTTTTTGTTCCGACGGTGTTCGGCAGCTATATCCGCCACCTGTCTGCCATATTGCAGGGCATCATAGATGGCATTTCTGACGGGCATCGCATAATGAACATCCGTCTGGTTCTCGATACCTAATAAAACATACGACATCTTTTCATCCTGTTTGATGACTGCTGATTTTAAAATATCGCGGTATTTCTGCACCGCATCTGTTTTTTTTCCTGCTCTGCCGGCAGTTTTCTTTCTCACAGATCCATTTTTCACAGAACTCCACTCTGTTTCCTGCACTTTCCCTTTCTTATCCTCACCGGCTTTTTCTTCATCACCAAACGGCAATGCAATCTCTGTCGGATCAATCTCTTTCAGCTTTGCCGGATCAATCACCTTTTTCCCATTGTAGATCAGATAATTAAACGCATCTGCAAATACGGCATTTTCCCGCATATACTCTTTTGTTACCATGTCCGCTGTCCCCATTTGTTTCTCCTCCTCTGTGTTGTTTAGGAGAAATCTTTGGGTTTCTAAGAATTCTCCCTGCTTAAATATGTGAGTAATAAAAGCATTGAAAATTCTTATGATTTCGATCTGTTCATAGAATGGCGCATATGCCTGTGTTGATAATTCAGAATGTCATGCTTTATAAGAATTATATTAATTTATATTGTTTTTAAACAATATGTTTCCCATACATCTCAAAATACTCCCCCGCCTGCTGCAGGGATATATTTAATTTTTCCTGTAACTTTTTCAAAATATCCTCTTTGGAAAAACTCATATCGAGGCAGATTTCTATCATGCCCTTCGCTTCTCCCCGTGTTTCTCCTTCTGCTCTGCCACGTGCTTCGCTCTCCGCGATCAGATCCTCGATTGCCTTACACATCTCTATCTCCTCCTCTTCTTCTGATACTTCAATCGGTGTATTCGTGATCGTCTTTATCACTCTTACCGCATTCATTTCTATGCTTCTATGGGTATCTGTATGCAAAAATTTCAACAGCTGTTCCTTATTTTTTGAGTACTTGATATATCCCATGACTTCTTTCAGGCTCGTGGAAAAATGATCCAGCTGTTCTTCCGTCAGTTTTGCCGGATCGATCAGATGAATCCGGTAATTCTCCACAAAACTTAAGAGTTCCATATCTCTTGTCGACATCATTTCGTGCAATGATAACGGACCATCCCATTCCTCTGCTCCAAAATGAATCACAAGTGTGATCACCGGTCTGATATGATCTTCCTTTAAAAATCCGGACAGATACTCACCATTATTTTTTCCCGAAAAATCATTTTTGTTCCGGCGGTGTCCGGCAGCTATGTCCGCCACCTGTCTGCCATATTGCAGAGCATCATAGATGGCATTTCTGACAGGCATCGCATAATGGACATCCGTCTGGTTTTCGATGCCCAAAAGAACATAGGACGTTCTTTCATCCTGTTTGATTACCGCAAATTTTAAAAGATCACGGTATCTCTGCACTGCATCTGTTTTTTTGCCTGCTCTGCCGGCAGTTTTCTTTCTCACTGATTCATTTTTCACAGAACTCCACTCTGTTCCCTGCGCTTTTCTATTCTTATCTTCACCATCTTTTTCTTTACCGGCTTTTTCTTCATCATCAAACGGCAGTGCAATCTCTGTCGGATCGATCTCTTTCAGCTTTGCCGGGTCAATCACCTTTTTTCCATTGTAAATCAGGTAATTAAATGCATCCGCAAATACGGTATTTTCCCTCATATACTCTTTTGTTACGATGTCCGCTGTCCCCATTCATTTCTCCTCCTCTGTGTTATCTGGGAGAAATCTCTGCGTTTTTAGAATTCTCCCTGCTTAAATGTATGGATAATAAAAGCATTGAAAATTCTTATGATTTTGATCTGTGAATAGAATGGCGTATATGCCCGTGTAGATAATTCAGAATGTCATGCTTTGAATGGATTTTAGCATATTGCTTATACTATGTCATCAAAAAGACGTTATTTTAATGATATTTGTAATTATTGCACAAAATTTCCATATATATTTTCTACATGTAAAAAAGAAAGAAGAGTCTGAGAAATATAACCTTTCCCCAAGGTCAGATTTCTTGTCAGACTCCTATATATTTTAAAAACTTTTAATGTTTTTCGTATTACTGCATTACAAATTTAATCTCGGTAATATAGCTTATTTATGCATAACCATTTTGAATTTATTTCCTGCGCATAGATCATTTAAATTTTCCCTTTGTCTTAATGTATGATTGTATTTTATTATTCCCATAACAGCACCATCAATTTTCTTGTTTTTGCCATTTTCATATAAATAAAGTTCACCCTCACCACTTCGCAAACTGTAATTACATATATACAGTATGTCTCCATTTTGCAAAACATCAAAATCATGCACATCGTCCGCAATTTTTTCACTATTTCCATCTATGTACAGTTTTAATGTTCCACATTCATCTTCAGCATCCCAATCGGCACAATATATGACCTTTCCACTTTCTTTATCATAAAGTGAATTAGATATACATACATCATAATCAATCTTATTTTTATTAATATACAGATCACCGCAGTCACTATCTTCCTGATAATCTTTTACATAGATCAAATGCTCATCATCTTCCAATATAGTATATGTATATTTTTCATTCCACACATATGCGGGAATTCTCATTTCTGTATAAACATCGCTGTCATACAACACAGCTTTCTGTAATTTTCCATCTACAATTTCTATTTCATATAATTCTCCTGCTGACTCTTCTTCGGGTATATCATCTACATAATATAATATTTTCCCATCATCACTAATTACAAGATTTGAATCTGAATTCTGCTCTATTTTTTCTGTTACACCACCAACTGCTACAGTTCTCTCCGTAAAGGATGTTCGCGAACTTCTAATCTGATCTTGTATTGATTCTACACTTTCAATATCAGATAACTTTATCTGATTCGATCTCCCCAAATTATATACTCTATACGCCATTACAGGCACATCTTGTGCAAAAAAAGATCCAGCATACGAAACCTGTTCTTCCAGCTTCATCTCAGTCATACCATTAAAATAATAAAGTGTATATCCATCTCCTCCCATTTCTATTTCTGAAATCTGGTTCCGTAATTCATCACGTTCCATTTTTTTCATGTATGCTTCATACATCTGATCATATCTATCTTTTTCTTCTTCATATAATGCATATGCCTGATCATATTCCTCTTCCGTATCATAATCCCACCAGACAGGAGGTTCTACTGTTGCCGGCCATTCTGCATTTTTATCTTCTTCCTCCATATCATCCCATATAAAATCTGTAAGTTTGAAAGAAACAGGATCTGATTTAAAATAATACATTTCTCCCGTATCATATACTTTTAAAACACGTTCTACATCTGATGCAATTTTAACCTTATCCATCCCATCTGTCTTTTGATATACATCATCATCTTTCATATATACCAATTTTGACAAATCACCATTCACATAACAAATTTGATTTATATCTCCGTCAAGTTTTTCTATTTCACCATCGGTCTTTTTTTGATACATACCTTTTTTATTAACATACAGCAATTTTTGTCCATCGTCTGACATTTGATAAAACCGAATATCATCTCCAATTTTCTCTGTTTTATCACTATTTACATCATATCGATAAAGCTGTTCATTTTCTTTTACAAATACAACAACCGTTGCATCCTGATTAATCTGATATCCCAAAATATCCGATCCAATTTTAACGGTTTTCTCGTCAGATGTATCAACTTTTCTACAATACAACGACATTACATCTGATTCTTCATCTACTTTACCTGGATAAAATACAATTTTGCCATCCTGACTCAACAAACTCCCATATTCTATCGCATCCGTCAATTCATCCGAATATTCTCTTTCTGTCATATCTTCCGTATCCGACACATCCATATCATAAACAAATTTTGACGTAAGCTGCACCGAATGATTCTTTTTTAAATTATTATAAAAAATTTCATTATCCTTAACATACATCACCACTTCCGGCGATTCAGATATTTCCATGTTAAAATATATCAATGCTGTCATACTTACTGCAATAACCGCTATACATACTACGAATGCACACAATTTTCCTGTGAAAATTCTTTTATTTTTTTGCAGCACAGTTCCACACTGATCACAAAAATTCATTCCTTTACTTACTTTATTCTTACAATTTGGACATTTTCTCATAAGTTCCTCCTAATATTCTTCATGTGGTGTACTCTCAACTAATTTAATAATCGCCGTTTCATAATCCCCTGCTGCCATATAAGGATAAGCTATATCTAAATTTTCATTTAATATCTCATCTGAATAATCCCATACAAGTCTCCCTGCAGTCGATATATAATACTCTCTATCCTGAAGATTGATCAAAAATAAATATCCATCTTCACCAAGTCCTTCATCTGAAGTATGCGTATGCAGTACATTATCAAAATACTCATCCGCAAATTCCTGGCTGCTTTTACCAAACGTATCATTTGTAGTAACTACCATAATGGATTCATTTGTTTTTTCTGCAACCGAAAATGTTATATTTAGAATATGATCGATTGCTTCCTCATTCAGTACTTTTGCTTTATCATCTATCACTACAAGAACATTGGACGCACGCCACGCATAATGTTTTTTTTCTGTCAAATCTGTATCTTCTGTTCCAGAATTAATACTATCTGTTTGCAATTCTTCAGTCGTATTTATTTCTGTATCTATTTGCTCATCCTCTGTTTCACTTTCCTCTATTTCCGTATCTGTTATTAAATCATTTGATAAATATTCATTTGTTTCCACATTCTGTGTAACCATGTTCTCCTGCTGTTTTTCCAAAAAAGGCAGATTAACTCTGCTTTTAATAATTCCTTTGACATATAAAAATTTGCCGATACATCCAACAAGTAAAATTATTATAAATACACAGGCAAAAATTTTCAGAAAATTACTTTTGCTGTGATCACTCTGTCTTTTTTCTTCTCTCTGTTCTGTGCTCTCTCTTACCATTGTTCCGCAATATCCACAAAAAACAGCCTTACCATTTATTTCTTTCTTACATTTAGGACACTTCAATTTAGCTCCTCCTCACCAACATATATACAAAAATGCTCCTCGTCTTTGCGCGGAGCATTTTTATAATCTCTGTTATTACAGTTACTCTGTTTTTACTTTGTCACAACCGTTTTCACCTTCGACCAGCCAGAATAGATCTTCGTGGACTTGCCATTGATTTTTACTTTTTTATACGTACGGACACGTACATAATATTTTTTCTTTGCCTTCAGTTGTTTCACATCTTTTGAATTCGCTGATCTCTTAGAAATACCTACCGTCTTTGTTCTATTCTTCGAAAACTTACTGTTATCTGAATACTGGATTTCATATCCACTGGTCTGGTTGGTCTGTTTTTTCCATTTTACCTGAAATCCCTTTGATTTTCGTGTAAGTCTGGTTATCTGTGTCTTGTCAGGACAGATATTAAATGTTTTTATCAATGTACCAGCATAATTTCCAGACAATGTGACAGTAATTTTGGCCTTTCCAACATTTCTGTTATTGCCGTAAGCCACTGTATAATTTGCTGTTCCAATCTGATTTCCATTACGATCCCACAATACGACCGACGGCTTCTGCTCTTTACCATTATATGTAAATGATTTCTTAGCCAGCGCAATCTGTGATGGACGGTAAATCGTCGTTTTTTCCGTTGTACCACAGACACCGCAGGTTCTTTTAATGCTTCCATCTTTCTTTGTGGTAGCTTTCACTGTCACTGTTAAAGTAAACGTATGTCCTTTTGCAGGGATTGTTTTCGTCGCTGTGATCACAGTTCCACATACCAAGCAATGACTTCCTTCTGTTCTGCCCGCACTTGTACATGTCGGTGCGATTGCTGCGTCTTTCACTGCCTTATGCGCAGTCTTAGCAATTTTTTCTGTATATTTACTGCCACAGGAACAGGTATAAGTTTTTATGCCTTCTTCCGTACATGTCGCAGCTTTTGTCACTATTGCAGTATACTGATGCGTATGCGTTTTTGTGACAGTGACTCTACAGGAAGCAGTCTTTCCGCTTCCATCCGCAGCTTTTGCTGTTACGGTTGCACTTCCTGCAGAAACAGCTTTTACCGTCCCATTAGATACTGACACGACTCCCGAATCAGAAGATGTCCATGTCACATTTTTATTCGTGGCATTCCCCGGCTGCACAGATGCCGTGAGTGTCGCTGTCTGACCAACTTTTAATGAGAGTGAACTTTGATTTAATGTAATTCCCGTCACATAGGTGACAGGGCGGTTCGTCACACTAAAATCAACATAAAGTGCCTTTCCACCTGTTCCATTGGCACTGTACGGTTTCATCCAAAGACGATAGTTTCCTGTACCGAGTTTTCCTATATTATAGCTGTTTCCTGTTACATAGTGGTCGATCAGATCATCCCCGCTCTTTGGATTGTAGCGCAGTGTAAAACCATACGAAGCAGTGTTTGCCGGTGTATTCCATGAAACAGTTACATCCTCATCCGTATAATAAGTTGTTTTAGCATAAATTGACAGACTGCCCGGATCAGGATCATTTACAAGATAAATATATCCGATCAGCCATTCTCCGCTATACCTGTTCTTCAACTTGCTCGATGAGAAATTATGTGCACCACAATAATATGTGATTCCTTCTGCAAGTGAATTTACATAACCTGTAGTCACTTTTCCATATGCACTATTATTAGATTCTGACAATGTCACTGTATCACCATTTACCGCTTCCACATATCCAACATGTCCATATCCTGCACTTGTTCCAAATACTGCGATTGAATTTGCCTTTGGAGTACTGCCGACGGAACGTCCTGCATTTTTTGCGGCATTATACCATTTTGCAGCGTTTCCCGTACATTCATTTAATGCCACGCCTGTCAGTTCATATGCTCTTCCCCACGCATACCATGTACACTGACCATAATACTGATTACTCCACGCAAACGGGTTATTGGTACTATATGCTCCTCCATACCAATTTGGCTCCGAAATACTTTTATAATCCGTTTCCTGTGTTTCTTCTGCCGCTTTGACCGTAATATCAGAAGCTGCCATACTGCTGATGAATACGATCAGTGCCATTAAAATTGTAAAGATCCGTTTTGCTTTTTTCATAGCTGTTTTCCCCCTTGTTTTTATTTTTGATATTTGCTTCCCTTCACACTGTATGTATGAATGATTTTCTTAATTGTACAGGTAACAATTAGCGAGGATATATTCACTGCTATCCCAAAGATCTTCACCCGCATCCGTTATTTTAATTTTAATAAATCTGGCATTTCCAATATCTACTTTAAAGTGCTTATGTTCCTGTGTTGCTATAATTGTTTCCGATGTGTAAAGCAATATATCATCTGCATAAATCTGCAACAAAGCATCTGTTGGATCTGACCCATGGCAGCAGGCAATATCTCCCTCTATATACTGATACTTTCCATCCAGAAAATATGTTGATTCATGCTCTCCCCAAGAAGTTTCTAAAACTAAAGCATTTGTATAACTTCTTCCCAAATTGTCTTTCACAGTTGTTCTTCGATCCAATTTATATCCATGATACTCCTCCAAATCATACAACGCCTGCTTCGCCACCACATAAATCTGTGCCACCGATTTATTTCCCACACGGTCTACCGCCTGTACCGTATAGTAGCCATTCTGTGTCACTATAAATTTCCGGGTTTTTGTAATATTAGATGCCTGATTAAACTTTGCACTGGATGCATCACTGATTGCACCTTTGATCCATTTCACACTCTTGATTCCACTGGCATCGGAAGCAGACACGGATATCTGCACTCCGCCACTGACGACTGACTGACTCAGTTTTACAGTCGGTTTTTTCTTATCAATATTCGTGACCGAAATTCTTTTGATCGTTACATTTCCCGCTTTGTCAGTAACTTTTACAGAATAGGCAGCATTTGAAGTCACTTTTTTCTTTTTTGATCTCGTTATATTGTCCGCCTTTTTCCAATAGCGCGCTGCGCTCTTTGTAATCTTACCTTTTTTGATCAAAATGCTTTTAATTCCGGACTTGTCTTTTGCCTGTACCTGAATGTATACATTTCCTCTTGTATAGCCTGTCTTATTCAGATATAAAACAACATTCGGTTTTGTCTTATCCTTTTTTGCCGCTTCCACTGTTGTGGAACTTCCAGGTCCGAAAACAACACCAAACAGCAGTATGACTGCCAGCATTCCTGCGCCAAATCTCTTAAAAATCTGTCTCATAACCAAATCCTCCTCTGTTTTCCGAAGGAAAATACAACTACCTTTGCAGGAGCATAGGATTTTCCTCCTTTGTTTCGTGACGTTTGTACTATATGAATTATAATACTATTTTCTAGTATTGTAAATACTTTAAATACCAGTATCTAGTATCAATCAATTAATCAAAACTATCAGTCTATATAATAACTTTATTAAATATTTCATAAAATAAGGGGATTTATCAGAATGACATTTGGAGAAAATCTACAATTTTTACTTGAAGAACGCGACATTACTCAAAAAGATTTTGCTTCTATGCTAAACATCGCAAAGACAACATTAAATGGCTACATCAAAAGTAATCATGAACCGGATTTTGAAACTGTAAAAGCCATGGCCGGTGCCCTGCATGTATCCACAGACTGTCTTTTAGGCTACTCTTCGCCAGATGCTCCTACCTCCAAAGAATTTATGTTAATAGAAAAGCTTCGCCAGATGACTCCGGAACAGCGAAATATCATTTATGATCTTGTTTTCGTCATTGACCGTCGTTCCGGGAAAAAATAATTTTCAGATTTGGAAACTATATTTTATATAGAAAAAACTCCTGCGCATCACAAGCACAGGAGCTTTTTACTGTCTGATTCATTTTATAAATATTTCTCTACCAGTATCTCCCCGATCGCCCGGTTTCCCGCCACAATATCGGAATTTCCGGTGATATCCACCGGGTTTCCTTTATAATCCGTGACTTTTCCACCCGCTTCTTCCACAAGCAGCATTCCGGCTGCATAATCCCACGGTTTTAAACTGCGTTCAAAATATGCATCGATCCTTCCTGCCGCCACATAGGCAAGTTCTAATGCCGCGGAACCAAGTCTTCGGATATCCGCACAATCCGTAAATACCTTTTCAAAAATTCTGAAATTTTCTTTTGCAAGTTCGCGGTAATATGGACTTGTTCCTATGGAGATCAGACACTCGGAAAAATTCTGCCTTTTGCTGACGGAGATTGGACTGCCATTTAACAATGCTCCCTTTCCCCGTTCTGCCACAAATATTTCATCAGAATACGGATGATATATGATTCCAAGCGTTAGTACACCCTTTCCTGCAAGTGCCAGTGAAAGTGTACTGTTTCGGAAATCATGGATCAGGTTGGTCGTCCCATCCACCGGATCTAAGATCCAGACATCACCGTCAAAGTCAATATCGCTGTTGTCCTTTTCCTCCCCCATAAACTGAATTTCCGGGTACAGTTCATAGAGTGCGGTTTTTACCTGCTCCTGCACTTTAAAATCGATCTGTGTCACAAAATCCGCAACACCCTTTACCTTGATCTGTGATGAGCCCTCACGGTCTAAAAATAACGGTTTGACCTGTTTTACGATCTCTATGATTTTTTGTGTATCAACACTCATGCTACTGCTCCCCTTTTATTTTTACAATTTCCTTTTCATTTCGCACAATATCACTTATTTTTGCAGTTTCCTTTTCATTCCGCGCAATATCTCTTTATCCTCCGCCGATATCCGGTAAGATTCGATCATTTTCTGGATCGCCTTATTGTATGTTTCGTCATCCAAATGATTCTCCAGTAAAAATGCATGTGTTTCCTTTGGGTACTTTGCATATGCAGTTGCAACGCCCCACGCAACTCCCATTTTCCTGTAATATCCCGGATGGTCGAGCCTGTCCCACACAGACAGCACGCGCGCAATATATTCTTCTGTCAGGAAATGATCCATCAGCATGACTGAAACGACGCGCTGCTCAAATTCCTGATCCGATTTCGCATACGGCATCAGAAAATTCCAGACTTTTTCGCGGTGTTTCTGCGCAATTTTAAAAGTTGCACAAAAGCAGTCATTGACCGACCAGTCATGGATCTTCGGGATAAATGCCCGCACATATTCCAAAAGCTCATCGATCTCTCCTTTTGCATATCCGAGTACGAGTCCCTGCAGCATGATCTCCTCATAAGTATCGCAGGCAGCGTGTTCTAAATACCCGCGCCAGTCCTCTTTTGCAATCTTTTTTGCAAGAGTGCGCAGCTTTGGGATACGCACACCTATGATCGGATCTGTTCCGGGGATCAGACCGGATGTAAACTTCTGAAATTTTGGTTCTGCTTCTGCCTTTAGCCATGCGCAGATCTCTTCGTTTGTCATGTGCGGCTCTCCTTGTTTTTATTGTAAACCAAATGCCTTTTATATTAACATACCACACAGGACAGATGAAAACCACCTCTAATTTTCACAGAGTTCCCCATCCACGATACGAACCACTCTCTTCGCATGTTCGGCAACGCTTAAATCATGCGTGATCATGACGATCGTATTTCCCATATCACTCAGGCGCTGAAATAGTTTCAGCACTTCTTTTCCGCTGTTGCGGTCTAAGGCTCCGGTCGGCTCATCTGCCAAGAGGATCGCCGGCTGTCCGACTAAGGCACGTGCGATTGCAACACGCTGCTGCTGCCCACCGGAAAGCTCATTCGGTTTATGGTCGATACGCTCTGCAAGCCCTAACATTGCAATGGTATCCATGCTGGCATCCCTTGCATCCTTTAAGGTCATTCCACGCATCAGAAGTGGCATGACAATATTCTGAAGTACATTGTAGGTCGGAATCAGATGATATTTCTGGAAAATGAATCCGATCTTCTGGTTGCGGATATTAGTCAGTTCTTTTTCCTTTGCCTTTTCGATCTCCACACCGTCAAGGTTATAGGTTCCCTCGTCTAAGACATCCATGCAGCCGATGATATTCATCAGGGTACTTTTGCCGGAACCGGATGGCCCTAAGATGGCAAGGTATTCTCCCTGTTCGACGGTCAGGGAAATGTCTTTTAATACATGCAGGGAACCAGATCCCATCTTGTATGATTTGTTGACATTTTTCATCGTGATGATCTCAGACAGGTGTTCTGCTGCGGCAGATTTTTCGATGTCTGCCGGTATATTTTCATGTGCAAATGGTTTTAGGATTTGTGCTGCGTCCATGTGTGCTCCTTTCTGTGTGTATGGCTCGCGTGACTGATTGTAAAACTCAGCTTTACTTTTGTGATATTGTGAAACTGGCACTGGTTTCACAATTATTTTCAGTTTTTGATGAGTTTTACAATCAGCCATGCTGCCGTTACGTTACTGTAACATCCAGATTTCTTCGATCACTTCGTTGCCGTCACTGTCTGTTTCTACCAATATTTTTAGCAGATCACCTGAGGCAAGGCGTGAAAAAGTGGTCGTAGTGTCTGATGTTGTATGTACGGTTACGCCAACAGGTATCATAGTTGTGACTGTCTCGCCTGTCATATCGGACATGCCGCCCGGTGCGCCCTGCGGCATCTCGGTGCTGTCCATGTCGGGCGGCATCTGCATTTGACCGGACTGCTCTGTACTTTCTGTATCGGTCGATGTACTTCCCATATCTGACGGTGCCTGATTCTGACCGGACTGCTCTGTACTTTCTATATCAGTTGATGCACCACTCATATCCGGAGGCGTCTGATCTCCACCGGATGATCCATCCATATCCGGTGGTGTTCCCATACCGGATTTATCTTCATCTGAACCTGTGCCGCCGCTCTTATCACTTTGACCTGCAGAATCTGTACCGCCATCATTCTTATCGCTCTGACCTGCTGAATCTGTGCCGCCATCACTTTTATCACCCTGACCTGTACTGTCCGAACCGGCACCATCTTCCGCCTTTGCCTTCTCCTTCGCCCGTTCTTCCGCCGCCTTCGCCACCGACTCATCCACTTCCATATAAGTAACTTCATTCCCCTCAATCGACGAAACATACGCATAGACATACTTCTGATGATCCCCCAGCGCACTTTCCGTCTCAACTCCACCTATCCGCCACATCACACATGCCGCAATAAGTACAATCACTAATACAATTACAACCACAATCGTTACTTTCTTCTTCATCAACCGCCTTAAACCTTTCCCTCTTTTACTCTGCCCCCAGCGCCTCCACCGGCACCAGTTTCGATGCCTTATACGCCGGATAGAATCCAAACAGTGTTCCCGTGATGAGTGCAAACAGCAGTGCAATCAGGAATGCTGCTGGTGTCAGTTCAACACGCACACCAAGATACTGTGCCACCGGAGTGACGAGCAGGCTTGCCACAATGCCAAGCACGCCGCCGATCAGACTGATTGCAGCCGCCTCCGCTAAAAATTCAAACAAAATATTCCTCTGGGAGCAGCCGATTGCCTTTAAAATACCGATCTCATTGGTGCGCTCTTTGACAGATACAAACAATACGTTCATGATGCCGATACCACCGACCACAAATACAATGGCTGCCATAGCCATCAGAAGCATCGTCAATATCTCATTGGACGCCGATGCAACTTCCATCTTGCTTCCCGCATCCTCAAAGGTAAATTCTGCATTCGGATAGGAAGTTGCAAGCACTTCCGTGATCTCCTCCGTGACACCGGACACATTGCTTACATCCTCCGCGATCACGGTGATAGTCGGACTTACATTCGTTCCCACTAAATATTTCACCCCGGTCGCATACGGAATGAAAACGGAATCATCCGGGCTGATACCGGAAGCCACCGTACCCATAGAAGAAAGCACCCCGTTTACCACATAAGATCGGTCATCGATATAGATCACACTGCCATATGCATCGATTGCACTTCCAAAGATCTCTTCCGCAATAGAAGCGCCTAGCACGCAGACTTTTTCTTTATTCTCATCATCGGATTCTGTGATAAAATCTCCGACTGCAAGACTGAGATTACTGATAGCTGCATAGCTGTCCCTGACTCCGGCGATCGAGTAGGTCTGTGCCTCATCGAGATCACCGCCATCCACGGCAGACCTTGTCGTATAGGAGATCGTTGCCGCTGAGATCCCGGAGACAAAAGTTTCAATATCGTCCACGTCATCTTCATCTAACGTGATATTTTCCTGGTTCATGCGGTCTTCCATATCACTGCCGCCGCCAAAGAAGCCACCCATGTCACCCGGCATGCCGCCTCCGTCACCACCATTTCCACCTCCGGGGCCACCCGACGGTCCACCGCCGGAAGAGTCGCCACCGCCCGTAAATCCTCCCGAAGGTCCACCGGAAGCCCCTGACCCTCCCGATGAACTGCTGCCGGATGGTGCACCGCTGCCGGAAGGCATCATCATCATTCCTGAGTCTGAGGAGTCATCGGAACTTTGATTTCCACCACGGTTTTTATCACCGCCGTCATAGGAAATATCGATTGCACCTGCATTTAAGTTTTTAAACAGGTCTGCCACATCCTCCTGACCGCCTTTTCCGATGGCGATCACCATCACGATCGTAGCCGCGCCGACAATAATACCGATCGACGTCATGATCGTTTTAAATTTATTCTGGGTAATATTGATCCAGACAAGTCTTAATAATTCCGATGGTTTCATTCGCCCGTCACCTGACTTTCTATCAGAACCGTCTCTCCCTCGGAAAGTCCCTCTGTGATCTCCACATTGACGCCATCGGAAAATCCGGTAGTCACTTCTTTTTTCTCAATGGTTCCATCACTGTCTTTGACTTTCACATAAGATGCCGTTCCCTCGTTGATGATCGCTTTATTAGAAACATAGACAACGTCTGCCACCTGTTTTTCAATGAATGTCACATTTCCTGTCATATCCGTGTAAATGCCGTCCACGTCACCATTTATTTTTACCGTCACATTATAAGAGACTGTGGAAGAACCACTCGATACGGAAGTATCAATACTTTCAACTTCACCGGAAAATGTCTGGTCCTCATAAGCGTTGAGCTCGATCATGACCTCGTCTCCGATTGCGATCTCAGAGATATCCTCCTCGGAAACAGATACTGTCATCGTCACTGCATCTGTGTCCGCAAATGTCACAATGCTCGTGCCTGCAGACAGATCATCTCCTGCCTCATATCCGACCGACATGATCGTGCCGTCATAATCCGAATAGATTGTGCCATCTCCGACAAATGCTTCAAATTCAAATAAAGCCTCTTTGGCATCTGTCAACGTGTCCTGCGCCGTATCCACTGATACATCCACGCCTGTCACATCTGCGGAATACTGGCTGTCTGCATTTTCGTAGGATAACATTGCCTCTTTGTATTTTTTCTCTGCCTCCACGGATTTTGTGGTGTATGCACTCTTTGCCGCTTTTAATTTATTGTACAGTTTGTCATAATTTTCCTGCTCATCTGCAAGTGACTCACTTAAATCCATTCCACTGTCGATCATTTCCTGATAATAGGTAAGAAGTGCCTGTGACTCATCCACTGCCTCTTGGGCCTCATCCACCGCATCCTGCAGTTCACTGATGGTTGCCTCATATTCTTCCTGTGCAACACTTCCCTCCGCCACACTTAAGTTATAAGAATAGTTCGCACTTACCTTTTCTTTTGCCGAACTGAGTGCTGCAGAGTTATAATCTGCCGAAGCCTCCGTCACAGCTTCCTTTAATTTTTTCCTGTATTTTTCAATGCTCTCATCTGTCATCTTTAACAGTGCATCGCCCGCTTTTACCTGCTGTCCGACTGAAACATACACTTCCTCTACCTCCAGTACCACCGATGAATTATTGGTGGATGTTCCTGTTGTCTGGGTTCCACTTGTCTGGCTGCTGCCAGAATTTGAAGACGTACTGATATCTTCATCCATATCCTGTGAAATGCTTCCGATTGTCACACTTCCACTCTCTGTAATCCCGACGGTAAGCGTTCCATATTCTGCTGTCGTTTCTTTATAAACCGTTTCTGATTCGCCGCTGTCCGAAGTCTGATGTGCATATACGCTGATCCCTCCGATCAAAAGAAGTGCTGCTGCGCCCAATGAAAGAACTACTGTCACTTTTTTCTTTTTCATTCTGTTTTTTCCTCCTGCTCTCCCTGGAATGTAACGGTTGCGGAAGAACCAGAACCAAGTCTTCCATCCGAATTATCAATTGAAATGATCACTGCATAAGTAACATTCGAAACACTGCCTCCGGTCGTTGCCGAAGATGCGATCGATGAGACAGTTCCTGTCACTGCTCCATCCCGGTTTCCTGCTATCATGACAGATACCTCATCGCCGACACCAACCTGTGCGATATTCTCCTGTGGCACTTCCACGGAAATCATGATCGTCTGTGTATCACAATACAGCGCAAACGCAGTACCTGACTGCAGCGTATCTTCTGCCTCATAAGGCACTGCCGCGATCGTTCCATCTTCATCCGCCGTAACAACACCATTTTCTAATGCAAGAAGTGCTGTCTGTTCCTCTTTTAATGTATCAAGTGTATCCTGCGCGGACTCCACTGCACTCTCCAGTTCCGAGACGGTCGATTCATAGGTACTTCCCGCATATTTTCCTTCCACCACTGCAGTGTCATATTCATTTTGCAGTTCTGCTTTCTGCGTTGTCGCATCACGCTCTGCCTGTTCATAGTCAGATTTTAAATCATCCAGACTATCCGTCAGTTCCGTAATTTTAGTGTTGGTTTCTTCCACATTTTTATTGTAAGTTTCGACCGCGGAGTCAAATTCCTTCTGTGCCTGTTCGAGTGTACTCTGTGCAGCATCTGCAGACTGCTGTGCCTGTGTCAGCGTATCCTGTGCCTGCGCTAATGCTGTTGTCGCTGCATCAACTGCAGCCTTTTTTTCATCAATCGCACACTCCACATAGTAATCATTGTTATCGATCTTCGTCTGATATTCCGAAATCTGCTCTACCGCCTCATCATAGGCTTCTTTTTTTTCTTCCACTGCGGCATCTAGCGCATCTACCTGTGCCTGATAACTGTCCGCTGCGGTCTGAGCTGTCAGATCGGCGTCCTGCTTTGTGCTCTCCGCAGAAAGTTTTCCGCTTGCAAGATTCGCCTCGGCTGTTTTTAATGTATTCTCGGCATCACTGATGGCATCTTCGTAATATGATTTTGCCGCTTCCATGCTCTCATCCGTCAGTTTAAACAGGGCATCCCCTTTGCTCACGGTATCCCCGGATGAAGCATAGACTTCTTCCACGGTCATTGTGACTGCATTTACCGTAAATTCCGGCATCTGGCTGACCGTGCCGATCTGCGTGGTACCTTCTTCCGAAAAAGAGCCGTCTGTACTCTCCTGCTGGTCTGTATTCTGAGCTTTTACACTATTTTCCGTACTGTCCGTCTGTGCTCCGGATACTGCAGCCTGATATCCGATTCCGCCGGTCATCACACAGACTGCTGCGATGCTGACGATCACACTTGCCATTCTTTTTCCTGGTTTTCTCATTGCCTTCCTCACTTTCCATACTCATGCGCTCCGTTTTGACAATACAAAAATAACATTGCAACCTAAAGAACAGCTGATTGCAATGTGATGGTTATGTGAAGAAAGCGTTAAATAAGTGTGTCATATAAAAAACCGGAGTGGCACACATCTTTTTGCACCACTCCGGCATTTTTCGTTTTTCATGATATTCTTTTTTTATGATTGCCGGTTGTCACACACTCACGTTGTCATGTGCACCATGTCAGTGCGTCTCCCCACTGATCGTCTTCACATCTGCCTCGTTCTCAACGATCGCCCGGATGCCGCACGCTAATGCCTTTGCGATCATCTCCGCCGGCATGCTCGGTGTTCCCTCCGGCAGATCAAGCGTCTGCTCCGGTAAGTATGGGACATGGACAAATCCGCCCCTCATATGTGGATATTCCTTATCGATCATGTAGAGGACACGGTACATGATATCGTTGCAGACAAAAGTTCCGGCTGTATAGGAAACGCGCGCCGGGATCTTTGCCTCTTTCATATACTGTACCATGCTCTTGACTGGAAGCGACGCAAAATATGCATTCTCTCCGTCTTCCCGGATTGGTGTATCGAGCGGCTGCTTTCCCTCATTGTCCGGGATACGCGCTTCCATCAGATTGATTGCGACTTTTTCCACTGTGATCCCGGATCTTCCACCAGCCTGTCCGACACATAAAACTGCATCCGGATGATGTTTCTCCACCGCAGCCCTGACCACTTCCTCATCCCTTCCAAACACGGTCGGGATTTCAATTTTGATCACTTCTGCCCCCACTATCACATCCGGGAGAAGTTTGACTGCCTCGTAGGCAGGATTGATCACTGCTCCGCCAAACGGTTCAAAGCCTGTCACTAATATTTTCATTCGTATGCTCCTTTTATCTCCGGTTATTTGTTCAGGAAACGATCCCACTCTTGTGTATCCCCGGAACCGCTGACGCGAAGCAAAAAGGTATGATCCTCCGTATCGATGGAAATAACATAATTTCCGTTTTCCTGCTCAATGGAATACACTTCACAGCCCTCTAATTCTTTGAATTTGTCTGCATACGCCTCCGGTGCGATCGTAATATCCTCATTTTTCTGTTTTAAATTGCCGTTCGCATCATAGACTTTATAGCCTTCCTCCACCAGTGTCTCAATTTTCGGCTCACTGATCTTTAAAACCAGCTCATTTGCACGCATCTCCCGGATATCGCGGTTGCAGGAATTCGCCGGCAGAATCGTCACATTATCAAATACGATCTCAAACATCCCGCTCACCGCACAGATCTGCGCAATGTATGCCTCCTTAAAACAAAAATGATCCAGTTCATTTATTGTATGATATTTCATGGTAATCCTCCATTCCCACGCTGTTTTCACAGTATTTCTCTGATCATTATACCATTTCCCATTTCATTTTGACAATTCGAAAAAAATACCGTACAATTCTTTCGGTTAAAAATATTTATCATCATTATTTTACGGAGATCAGCCTATGAAAAAAATTGCTTTTTTTGATATTGACGGAACCTTAACCTCGGAGATCGACGGTTCCCTGCCGAAGAGTGCCATAAATGCCATTAGACATGCGCGCACCTTTGGTCATCTGATGTTTATTAATACCGGCCGCTGCTTTCAGAACGTGGAACCACGTTTCAGACGGATCGGTTTTGACGGATATGTCTGCGGATGCGGCACAAATATTTTCTGTTCCGGCACAGAGGCACTGCACGTTGCACAGACACACAGCATTACCATGCAGCTGTTAGAGGCGGCACGCAAAACCAATGTGGATATTCTTTTCGAATCCAGAAAAGAAGTTGCCTTCGATAAAAGCAGATCCCTCACACACCCGGATGCCATACACCAGTATAAAGCATTTTTAAACCGCGGCTATGATATGCCGGAGAATTTGGAAAATCCGAATTTTTTCTGCGATAAATTTGTGGTCTGGTATCAGACTCCTGACCAGTTAGAAGAATTCCGGAAAGTCAGCGATCCTTATTTTACCTGCATCGACCGCGGCGGTACCTTCCGCGAATTTGTTCCAATCGGTTACAGCAAAGCGACCGGCATCCAGTATGTGCTTGACTATTATCATCTGGATCTTGACGCCGCCTATGCGATCGGCGACAGCAACAACGATCTTCCGATGCTCTCTTATGTACCAAACAGCGTCGCCATGGGAAATGCTTCCCCGGCTTCCCTGTTTGATCAGGTATCTTTTGTAACAAAACGCGCAAGCGAGGATGGTATTGCTTATGCGTTAGAGCAGCTTGGATTTTTCGAGTCGTGATTTCTTTACACAGACACCAAAATTTCCGCGGACATTCTATTCATTCATCATGCAGATCATCTTTTATTTTACGCAATATCTTGTTTGAGACAGGTCTTAATATCATCCTCAGCATTACTGATCTGTCTCAAATGAAACGTATCGGTCAGATACTGTAATACATTCGGACTTAAAAATGCAGGCAGTGTCGGTCCAAGATAGATATTGTGGACACCGAGACTTAAAAGTGCCAAGAGATCTGCCACCGCTTTCTGTTCATACCACGAAACGATCATGGAAAGCGGAAGTCCGTTGACATCAGTTTCAAACGCATCCGCAAGCGCTGTGGCGATCCTGACCGCCGAATATACATCATTGCACTGTCCGACATCTAAAAGTCTTGGCAGTCCTGCCACCTCCCCAAAGTCTAACTTATTAAACCGGTATTTTCCACAGGCGAGTGTTAAGATCACACAGTCTTTCGGCACCATCTGAGCAAATTCCGTGTAATAATTTCTTCCCGGTCTGGCTCCGTCACAGCCGCCGATCAGGAAAAAGTGCCGGATCTGTCCGCCTTTTACCGCCTCCACGATCTTATCTGCCTGACTTAAAGCTGCGGCATGCCCAAAGCCGACTAAAATCTCTTTCTTCTCCTGATCTTCCCTAAATCCGCCAAGCTCCAATGCCTGCTTTATAATCTCACTGAAATCTTTTTCCCCTTTTTCATTTTTTCCGATATGCTTCACACCTTCCCAGCCGACCACGTTCGTGCTGTAAATGCGGTCTTTGTAACTTTCCCGCGGGCGCATCAGACAGTTTGTCGTCATCAGGATACAGCCCGGAAGGTTGTCAAACTGCTTCTGCTGCTCCTGCCATGCACCGCCAAAATTTCCGATCAGATGCGGATATTTTTTTAAACCCTCATAACCGTGGCACGGCAACATCTCACCGTGGGTGTAAATATTGATGCCCATATCCTTTGTCTGCTCCAGCAGCATCTCAAGGTCTTTTAAGTCGTGCCCGGAAACGATGATAAACGGCCCTTTTTTGATTGTCACATCCACCTTGTGCGGATATGGATTTCCATAGATCGTCGTATTTGCCTCATCAAGTTTTTTCATAACCGCAAGCGCCATCTCACCGGTGCGCATCGTCATGCGGATCAGCTCCTCCACCGTCAGACTGTCATCTGTTGTCGCCTCAAGCCCCAAAAGATAAAAATCATCCACTTCGTCACTGTAATAACCAAGTTCTCTTGCCTGATGTCCGTACGCGCTGATGCCTTTTAATCCATAAATGATCGTCTGGCGCAGGGAACGGATATCCGGATCTAATGTATTGTCGTACATGATTCCCGCAAGCGGTGCATCGCGCAGCATATCGCTCTTGCTCTCCGGCAGATCGTAGGCAGCATGTGCCGTCGGATTGCTGCTCCTTCCCGCCATCTCCCTGACCTGCTCTTTGATCCGCTGTGATTCCCGTAGCAGTTCTAAATGTGCATCCACATCAAAATTCACGTTCGTTAATGTTGTAAACAGCACGTTTTCAATAAAACTGACCACTGTCTTATCCATATGTGCACCGTTTTCCATCAGCACTTTCCCGTAGCAGCTGATCCCCTTTACCTGAAAGATCAAAAGATCCTGCAGATTAGCGATCTCCGGCGTCTTTCCGCAGACACCGAGTTTGGTGCATCCCTTTCCGTTTGCCGTCTGCTCACACTGGTAGCAGAACATCTCATAGTTTAAATCCATGCTATTTCCCATCATAATCTCCAATTCTAAAAAAATTCCATATCCGCAATGTCTTTTACGATCTGCGCCATCTGCTCCTTTGTCTGTGCACCTCTCGCCGCATCAACGACCTGCCTCTTTTCGTCTTCCGTCATCATGGAAAACTGTCCTAACGCTTTCTCATTCATCGCTAATCCAAACCCAAGTCCTACCGGTAATCCATCTTCTTTAATCATACAATCCTCCCTGTTTTCCGGAGGAAAATGCGAGCTCATTAGCGAGCAGAGGATTTTCCTCCCTGTTTTTCACCTTGTTTCCAACAATAGAATGCACGCTCCGCGAACATTCTATTGTCATAAATAAAAAAAGTAAATGCCCCATCACAGGAACATTTACTTTTCTCATTTGTATTTTTATTTAGTTTTCTCCGGTATTTCTGTTTTTATACGAGAATCTTACTTAAAACTTCATCTTCAAGTACCAGTTTTTTTGCCGCTTCACGGTAGTTTTCCTCATGCAGATAAGTGTGGCGGAACGGCTTGATGGATGGTGCCATATCGATTGCCTTGATAAAATCATCACGCTTCATCTTTAACGTCGCGGCATAATCAAAAAATCCTGTTTCCCGCAGAACCGTCTCCACACGCACATAACGGTGATCCTGCACTTTACTCATGATATAAGTTGCGATTCCGACCTGAATCCCATGTAACTGCGGAATTTCTAATATTTTATCCAATGCGTGTGAGATCAGATGCTCACTTCCGCTTGTCGGTGCACTGCTTCCTGCGATCTCATTGGCGATCCCGCTCATGGCAAGGGAATCCACCAGCTCCTTTAAAAAAAGTTCATCTTTGATGCTCTCATACGGTGTCCGCACAAAACTGTTGACCGCCTTTTTCGCGATCATGACAGCAAAGTCATTCACTTCACTATAACCACATTTTTCCTCATAGATCCAGTCATAAAGTGCTGTGATCTTTGAGATCATATCGCCGATCCCGGAATAGATAAACTTCTCCGGTGCAGTTCTTATGACCTGTGTGTCCACAATAATGCCGTAGGCAAGCCGTGCCGGAACCGAAGTGCGCTTTCCGTGGACAAGAAGGGATGCACTCGCACTGGAAAATCCATCACTCGAACTGGAAGTCGGCACACTGATAAATGGAAGATTGCGTAAAAATGCCGCATATTTTCCCGCATCAATGACCTTTCCACCACCGATGGAAATGACCGCCTGTGTCTTATTTGGCATTGCAAACGCCAGTGTAATGATTTCGTCGATATCCACGGTATCCAATTCACTGTATTCTAAGACTTTGATATCCTCCTGCTTTAATGAATTCATCACATCCGTTCCAAACATATCGATCAGACCATTTCCAAAAAAGATAACGGCCTGTTCGATTCCTTCATTCTTTAAATAACTGCCTATTTTAGTTAAAGCACCTTTTCCAACTTTTAAGATGGATGGTATTGAAATACCTTTTCCTGTCTGCATTCTGTTTCTCCTTTTCACTACCCTGTTTCTCTAAATTATTTTAACCAATACTCTGAAATATCAACCCAATATTGACGCAAGTGTCTCCTTTAACAGACTGACATTGACCGGAAGTGTTTTGCAGCCCTCCCTGTCAGGCTGTCTGATCATTCGCGTTACCTCCAGTCCATCCATTTCCTGCATCATAATATCCTGGCGGTGTAGTACGCACATCTTCCACTGCTTCTTTTCCATTATACACCTCCTTAACTTCAATGCCAAATGTATCTAAAAGCATACATGCAATTTCCATATTCAATGCATTATCCTCCACCACAAAGACTCTTTTTCCGGTAAAATCCATGGACAGATCCGGTGTCATCTCATGCAGCAGATCACTTTCCACCGGTTTTAACTGCAATGTAAAATAAAATCTGCTTCCCTTCCCAGTGTACCTTTTAACTGTATCTGGGAATCCATCTTGTGAACAAGACGGCTGCTGATTGATCTTATTTGTGATGATAGATCCTATCTCATCCAAATCTTTTCGATTTTCCTCGTTATCCAGCATTTTGGGCTAAAGATTACAAAACCGGTGAAAAAATAATTCACCTCAAAGTTCACCGGTGTTTCAGTCTCAGAAATATCACGTTTTAAGCAGCCATAGTTTATGCAGAAAAGAGACGCAGACTTTATATCCACGTCTCCTTATCGCTGCTTTATTACATGCTTATTTTTTTATTGTTACAGATTTAACACCGCTGTAGCTTCCATTACCTTGATATAGTATGTACCGGCAGTCAGATACACTTCATAGGATGCCACAACTCTTTTCGTATTTTCATTACAATCTTCCGTATGTGAATAAAGTTCTTCCTCATCCGTAGAATATACGGATACCTCACACTTCTCCATCTGTGCCGTCATCGCAATCGTTAGCTTTCCTGCTTCCGGCAGTGTAACATAGTACAGGTAATAATCCCCCTGATTTTCACACACACCTGAATATGTTCCGCCGATAACAGCATCGTAGGTTCCTGCTAAGATCTGTGTTGCGCCAGACTCTTTTTCAGTTTCTGTTTCTTCCGATATTTCAGTTTCTGCTGTATCTGATATTTCCGTTGTTTCGTCTAGCTCTGTCGCATCTGTGCTTTCTGTACTTTCTGTTCTGTCTGCGGTTTCTTCTGTCACCGCTTGCTCTGTCACAGTGTCTTCACTCTGCGAGACTATTTCTGTGGTTTCACTGACTTCTAATATATCGAAAAGAAACCTTACTCTTTTAGTAAAGCATAGCAATCAGCTTATTGTCAACAAAATCCAAACATTTTTGCCGCCCAGTAGATCAGTCCCAATACCCAGCTCGAAAAAATACCATACAAAATGACCGGTCCCGCGATCGTAAATATTTTACAACCGATTCCAAAGACCTGTCCCTCTTTCTGAAACTCGATCGCCGGTGCCGCAACACCGTTGGCAAATCCGGTGATCGGCACGAGCGCACCGGCACCTCCCCAGTTTGCAAGTGACGGATACAGATTAAGCCCTGTTAAGATCACAGATAATAAGATCAACAGGATACTGCACCAGCTACCCGACATCTCTTTATCAAGTCCAAGGCTTTTACAGATATTTAAAATGAACTGCCCGATGCAGCAGATAATCCCTCCCATCACAAATGCCTTTGCCATATTTGCTGCAAGGTTGTGTTTTGGGGTGATGGACTCCACATATTCATTGTATGCCTGGTCTCGTACTTTTTTGTCTGCGCCGTATGACACTTTGGATAAATTTTTCTGCTTTTGCTCATCTGATGTTTTGGCTGAACTGCTTTGTTTGGTGGTTGGTTGCGCCATGGTTGTTCCTCCCGTATATTTTCCTCTTATTGGAATAGTATGTCAGATCTTTTCTATATTTATTCGCAGCTTTTTTTGTGCATTATATCCAAATTTTATCATTACACTTGTATACTTATCTTTTCTATGTTAAACTCTTCTCAACATTTTTAACTGTTGGAAAGCTGAGAAGGACTTAAAAACCACACCATTTCGTCCGGTCTTTCATCGTCAATACAATTTCTCTGAAGTGATAGAAGATAACAGGTCGGCAGGTCTTTCTAAAAAATAATCTGCTTTTATGTGCTTATTATGACTGCCCCATACTGCCAAAGCAAAATCAATTCCTGCATTTTCCGCACATTTACTGTCATATTTGCTGTCTCCGATATAAAGCACTTTACTATGGTCTGTTTTTGATAATTCCACATATTTCAAAATCGGTTCGGCATTGGGTTTATGTTCCTGTGTATCGTCTGCACATATGATTGTTTTGAAATAATGACTGATACCAAACGGACTAAAATCATGTGTAAATTCTTCCCTTGTCTTCGATGTGACAATCCCCATTTCATAATCCAGGCTTAGAAGATTTTTCAATAATTCAGTGATTCCGTCAAATACTTTAATGGTATTTGTATAGTTACGCATATTTTTATCCCATAATTCTATCGCATAGGAAGTGTCTTTTATCTCAAGTTTTTTCACAGCGTCTGTCCCTGTAATCCCTAACGCAAATCTTAGTTCAGAGCATGGTATCTCTCTTCCGGACAATCCCTTTATAGTTTCCTGTAAAGAATGTAATACAGCATATTCCGTATCAATCAGAGTACCATCAATGTCAAAAACAATATGCTTATACTTCATACTGCCACCTTTCCCTGTCTGTATCAAAATAACGTATCGCTGTCCGCAGTTTCCAAAAATCACTGGATTCGTAATACACAATATCCCTCCTTAACGTAAACTGTTTTCCACAATACCCGGAAATGCGTGGGATATACATATCTGTGCAGCTTTTTCCCATCCGCGCTCCATACAGTACTGATAGCCGTCTATCAGATGCCTTTCCGAACTCACTCCGGCATAGCGTCCAATATCATGCAACAACCCGAAAATATATGCCTGTCCAGAAGATAAATCTTTACAATGTGATGCAATGTTTTTACAGGCTTCGGCTACAAACCGGGAATGATCTGCCCATGCTCCCGGATTGGATTCTGACGCTTCCCTTAATGCCAATTCTGCGGTCTGAATGTTCAACTCCATTTTTAACTCCTTTCAAATGGACGGGGCTGGTAAATAAAACGCCCAGCCCCTTTATAATGAAATATTTACAGACAAATCAGCAATCCCCCGCATAGTACGAAACAATTTTCATATAGTCCGTTGGATTCGGAATTTCTAAAATAAGACACAGACAGTTTTTGTTTTGAAAGTATTGCCGCCACAAACTGTCCTGTATCCTTTCTTCCCCATTAATGTTTTGTTTTTTACCGTTCGGGCAGAGCATATATACTTTGCCGATGCAGGCATTGACAGTACCTAAAAAATTTTTCATGTTCAGAATGTTTAGCTTTACCACTTTGCGCTCACCTCCTGTAAATTGCTGTTTCACTTTACAGATATCATTATAATGCAAAAGACATAGGAAAAATATTTCTTTTCCGCCATTACCTATCACTATTCTGCCATTTTTTCCTATATTCTATAGGTGAACAATGTGCATATTCCCGAAAAACCTTTCCAAAATAACTGCTGCTCCCTAAACCACACTCATGACTGATAACAGTAACAGCTTCCTGCCCCTTTGCCAACATCTGACAGGCAACTTGTAAACGGTAAGTTGTTATATACTCTACAGGTGTCATGTGCAGACAGTCATGGAACACTCTATAACACTCCCTTTCGCTTAAATATGCTGCCGCAGCAAGTTCCGGAATAGATATTTTTTCTCTGTAATGTTCATGAATGTATATCATCAGCAGCTTTATTTTATCGTTGCTTTTGTTATGTTCCCCTTTCTTTTCACGCATAGAACGAGAACGTTCAAAAAGCATGAGCCATATTTCCGTTAGGGCTTCCCGTAGTTTTATTTCATATCCAAATTCATCACTGGATAAACGAAATGAGGCAGCAAGCAGTTTCAAAATTCTTTCTTCTTCTGCATTGCCCGGAAAAAGCGGGATTACCTCAATCTGCGTGGCTGTTATGACAGGTAAAATATATTTTTGTTCAATCCTGCTTCCCTGTTCTCCGGCAAGTAAGGAAACGTCGAAAATATGAAGTAGCTGTATATTCTTTTCTTTCTGCGATATTGCTTTTGTCATATGGAGTACATTGGGATTTATCATGCCGCCGCTTCCAGCCGGAAACAATATTTTTCCTCCAGGCGTATCATATTCAATACTGCCGCTTTCCATATAAAAAAGTTCCACTGTCCTGTGCCAGTGCCACGGTACATAACACCCTATATACTTGTCAAGTTCTGCCCTCGAAACAATATAGGGAAAATCTTTTTCAAAACCGGGAAGCAGTTCTTCCTTGCTTCCAGTATAAAATTCAATGCTATGGATATTTTTCATGTCTGTTCACCTGCACATCTGGGAGTTTGTATCTGCTTTATGGATTAAACATACTGGAATAACTCAGTAATTGTTTTTTATTGACTGTTCTCTTCTCATGATTGTCTGCGTATTGCATTTAGACTGTTTACTTTGCAGTCTCAATCTATTGGTCAGATTTTCTAACTTTCCATATACGAAAATTTTTCTCCGATTATGCCCAGAAATAAGTATTTTTTCTTTTAAAGAGTCCCAATTTCATGCAAAAATTGAGCGTTTTATATCATGGTGCCATGATTTCAGTCACCCTGACGCTATATCTGCTGACATCGACAGACTTTTTCACCCCTGCTCCGGAACCGTCACCATCCACAGATACTGCTCACTTTTTCCCCATAGCAGCAATTCTTTCATCTGCTCATCATACTCCTCTGTCGGCTTATAATCTTTTAACATCGAAAACAGGTACTTTTCCTGTTCGTCCTTCGGCTCTGTCTTTTCGATTTCCTGATGTACAAATTCCCCCAGTTCGATCGGTTTGATATCTTCTGAAAACTCAACTCCCGATAACTTTGCAATCAGTCCTGCCGCATAATAAAATTCGTAGTTGCCGGTCAGGACAGATTTCTGCATGTTGCATTTTATGATAACACTCTGACGTGCGATGGATGTGACCATACCGGATTCCCCCTGTTTCTTCGAAATAAAATGCTTAGGACAAAGAGTCGCCTGCGACTCTTTCGCGCTCGAGCGGTGCTGTTTACAGCTAACTTCTACTCCGTGAGATGCGCATCCCGCCCGGAGGGCTTTTTCATTCATAGGATGTAATTTCCTATGAATGAAAAAAAATGTGCTCCAAAATATAACGCCTTTTCCCAAACATCCTACATTCTAATCCGAAATCTCTCACACGTCAAACACACAGTAAACCTTTTCCGCACAAACTCTTCCTGAAATTCCAAACCTTGCCGTGGAAAACTCACGCCAAGCCTACCACGGCAAGTCCCTACGACACCCCTTCCCCGATTTTCCTCACAAAATAATAAAACGCCCCGCACGTCTTGCCGACCGCCATCGTCCACATGACCCACGGCAGTCCCACTTTCAGTTTTGCCCGGCGGAACAGGATTGGGAATGTGTTTAATATCTCTGCGAGAGCCACCGCGATACAGCCGACAAACATTCCCGCCGAGAGCCCGTACAGGCCGAGAAAGATATGTCCTGATACCTGTCCAAGCGGAATATGCATCTGCAAAAATACGGAGACGATATTTCCAAGGATTCCGCCAAGGATGATTGCCTGCTCAAAGCAGAGCGTACCCGCCGCACGGTTACATTTTCCGATCATACGGGGAACAACACCGATGACGATCACAAAAGCAAACGTTCCCGCAGCGACCGCGCCGCCAAACGCAATTCCCAAAAATCCGAGCAGAATATGATTAAGAAACATCTATGCTGTGACCTCCTCTGCCTGCATTTTCAATAAATGTGGTATCCACATCCTTTTCGTATTTCCGCATTTCAATCTGGATCGGCGTCGGGTCCGGCGTGATCTTCTTTCTGCCGACATGATTAAAAAATAAAATGATGCCGAGTCCAAGCCCGATGCAGTAACACACCTCAAGCTCGTTCACACCGTCCGCCTTTATCCCCATCACCTGTCCGTATAGTTTGTCAAACACGTCTGTCACGGAAATATCATTATTAAATGCCATGATTGTGAATGCTGACCCGAAAAAAATGATAATGCAGAGCAATACGGTTTTGACCGCATTCATCACCTTTGGCTTTTCCGGATCCGGAATATATTCTATGATAAAATCACTCTCGCCCTCATTGGAGATCGTCAGCGACGGGTAATCTTCATGGATCTGCTCAATGATCTTTAACACGGAAAAAACCTTCATCTGGTTTTTCTCTTTTTTCTCATTTTTCTGATTCGTAAAACTGTATATCTTTTTCTGTTTTAACTGACGCAGGATTGCCTCGTTCGTGCACTCCATCTTTGCAATATCGTTCAACACGACATGGCGGTCAAAAACGATCGTGTTCTGCTCAATTTTTAAATAAAGTATCTCGCTGTTTACGCCCATATCTTATCCACATCCTCATCCTCCGAATTGTCATATACTAACATGCCATCTGTAGGTATCTCATTTTCTTTCCGGTATTTTGTGTAGAAACAAACCCCGACCACCAGTGCCATAACTATCACTCCAAGTAAAACTGCTCTGTATTTTCTGCAATTCATAGTGAACCTCCATTAACTTTTGTCTTATTATGCGAATTATTATTTCTTTTTTTTGGGATATTATGTATAAGCAAAACAGAATCATTGGAATATGGAAAATTACTTTTACAGGAAAACATTGCATACGACACCTTACTTTTTATTGGAAAGTATATAATTTTTTACACACGACAGATTGCTTTTTAGCAAAAAACATGTTATTTTTTCATGAGTGTTCTTAAGAAAAACTCCTGCCTGACAGGAATTGGATTTTAATATAACAGTTGAACAACTATAATGATCGATTTCACAGATAGAAAGGAACTGCAATATGGCAGTCACAAAAGAAATTTTATCTTTAGCGGTAGAGACCGGAGATGCACTTCTTAGAAACGGTGCGGAGGTGTACCGTGTAGAAGATACCGTAATGCATATCTTAAAGGCATATGAAATTGAAGAATATGATGTTTATGTACTCTCAAATGGAATTTTTGCGAGTGCAAATGAAAATAAAGATGACGCGTGCAGCATGATCCGTCATGTCCCGCTCGGTCAGACACATCTTGGGCGTATCGCAGCCTTAAACCAGCTTTCGAGGGAAATCTGTTCCCACGAATGTTCCCTAAAAGATGCGTGGACACGTCTGGATGAATGCAAAGCAATCCCCACCTGCAGCAAATGGACAGAAGTCTTTTTCTGCGGTCTTGGAAGCGGCAGTTTTTCATTTCTGTTTGGCGGAACTCCGTTAGACGGCGTGATTGCATTTATCGCCGGCGCAATTTTAAATATGATGTTAAAAAAGTTTTCACAGCGGAAAACTTCAAAATTTATCACCAACATTTTCGGCAGCGCACTTGTGACACTCGTCAGTCTGATCACTTTTTCCATTGGACTGCCGGTTTTGTATGACAAGATCATCATCGGTGCAATCATGCCGTTAGTGCCGGGGATCGCATTAACGACTTCAATCCGCGATTTCTTTAACGGCGATTATCTCTCCGGCGCGATCCACATGATCGATGCGGTTCTCACCGCTTTTTGTATTGCGGCAGGTGTCGGAACCGTCATGACGATCTATAATCTTATAGTAGGAGGTATTTTGTAATACTATGTTTATTCAGTTTATTGTCAGTATGATCGCAACGCTTTCTTTTGCCGTGCTGTTTTGTGCACCAAAATCAGAACTTCTCTTCTGCGGACTTACCGGTGCGATCGGATGGATCGTCTATCTGATCTGCCTGCAGTTTGACACCGGAACCGTCATTGCAAACATGATTGCAACGCTCGCCCTCACAGTCTTTTCAAGGGTGGTTGCAGCCCTGCGGAAAAATCCTGTGACCATCTACCTGATCGCAGGTATTTTCCCACTGGTGCCGGGGGCTGGTATTTATTATACTTCCTATTATTTTATTATGAATGACATGAGTGAATTTTCACGTTACGGAATGGAAACGATCAAAGTTGCCGGTGCGATCGTACTTGGCATCATCTTCGGTTTTTCCCTGCCGCAGGCATGGTTTAACGCACTGCAGCACCGGACAAAACGGCAAAGCAGCCATGCCTGATGCCAGCATCGCAAAAGAACTTACAGAAAAACAGAACGGATCCCCTTCTGCTCTAATTGATTCTCAAATACATCGCAGATAGACCGGTCAAACTCCCTGATATCCGTTACCGTTTCGTCCATGATATATTTTCCGCTTTCAATACGCGCCATTTCTAAAACATCATTGAGAAGGGATAGCAGATATTCACTGGAACTTTTGATCTTGCCAAGATAGTCCTCCCGTTTTTCCACGTCATCCCCATATATTTCTAAAAGATCAGTATAACCAATGATGGCGTTCATCGGCGTGCGGATGTCATGAGACATATTAAACCAAAAGGCTGATTTTGCATGGCTTGCTTCCTCGGCTCTCTTTAACGCCTGCTCTAATTTTTGACGGCTTTCCCTTTCCTCTTCGACAATGTCATCGATCGGACGGTAGCCAAGAATGATCTTGTAGCTGTCATCATCTGAATAAAGACGCACTGCCCGCGCTTCAAAGTATTCCATTCCTGCACGGTTCGGCAGTGTTCTGTGCCGGTATACAAAGCTCTCATGATCATCCAGATATGCCATCAGATTCCTGTTGTCAAACATTTCCATAAAGCCCGGGGCCGACTCTTTCACGACAAAAGTATTATAAGAATGCCGTATCCATTGAGAATAGCATTGTATGCTGCCAGACTGGAGTTCTTCGGCAGCACAGTGGGAGAATGATTTTTTCTTGATGACAGTCATGGTATCTGCCATCAGGTCGCATAAGTATGCCGCAGTGTAGTCAATGCACAGAGCGTCATAAAAATGTCTTTCCTGTTCAGATTTATCAAGTGCGTGCTGTAATTCGACAAGCGTTTCGCGTACATTGGCATCCTTGTCTTCAATGTGCCTGACCTTGTCAATGGTTATATTTAGCATTGCAGTTTTCTCCCCGAGTTTATACTATCTTAAGCTGTATTTTACCTTCCCCCGCAGGCAAAGTCAACCTGGTGTGCTGTCCGTTTTACGCTCTATATCCCTTTTCTTTTGAGCATACCGTAATGCATTGTATCTGGTGTGTAGTTTTGGATTTTTATCTTATTTGCAAGTCAAACAGTCAGGATTTTACCGTTAAACAAAATATGATATCTCATTGCCATATCCTGTACCCAGTTCACAAAAGGATCCCAGCCATCGTTTAACACCTCTGCGCGAAAAACAATCTTTTTCTTCTCAAGATTTATCACAATCCTCTGTTTCTTGTATTGATCCAGATAGAAAAATTCTATGCTTTTTATATCACTCCACGGTATGCTTTTTTTCCTCAAAAAATGGATTACCTCTAACAAATATCCTGTACAATACACTTTATAACAGCAGTAATGCGCCAGCACATAAACGCCATAGATGTTAAAAAATCCCATACAAAACAGTGGAAAAATTCCATCTCTGCCTTGAAAAAATTCTATCATCACCTGTGCATCTTTGTTTCTCTCATGCAAAAAAGATAATACAAACATCATATCCAGCGCAGTAACTGCAATCGGGAGCATGTAGTATCTGCTGCTACACCGCAATACCTGAAAATTACCTTCCCCGAAACATTCCTTTTGGTTTTTTCGCCGAAAAATATATTTTTCAATTCTTTCAAAACATTCAATCAGTATCAATCCGACTATGTTTATTCCGACCAGACTTCCCGTGCTGATCGCAAAATCTTTTATCAGCTTCAAATTCGACTCTGCGTCATCACTGAGCAGCATACAGGCAACAGCAAATAAAATATTTGAAATAATGAACAGAAGGAAAAAAAGTATAATCAAATCTGTTGTTGAAGTTTCGCTTTTGTCTTTCATTTGTGAGTGTCCTTCCTGCCTTTGCATACTAACTGTTTTCTTTCCAATTTCATTGTATTGATTATATGCAAAATCAATCATAAAAACAATCGTATTTTTTTACGATTGATTTTATGACCGTTTTCAATCATATCGAAATCTTATCCACGCGGGAAAAAAAATCCTTTCGATATTTTTCAGGGGTTGTGTACAACACTGGGGCAACAGTTGACGGAAACAGCAGTTTAGCTATAAAATAGATAACAGATGGAGGAAGCTGCGAGCATGAAATTAAAACATAGTATTTTAGGGTTACTTTTACTTTTTACCCTGATACCGCTTGGTATCTTCGGAATATTTTCCATTTATGAAACGAACCGCAAGATTGATGAGCTGACGGAGCAGAATGTGCGGGCGATCAGCGAAAATCAGGTGATGAATATCAAAAACTTTACGCAGGACCGCAATAACGAGATGGACATGATCGCGAGTTATCAGCTGACGCAGAACGCGATCCTTTACAGTCTAAGGGAAAATGAAAGCCCTCTGGCACGAAACTATGTAGACAATCTGCTGAAGGAACGCAAAAAATACAGTATCTTTGTAGCGAGCATCTCTGTGGTAAACCGGAATTTTCATGTGGTCAGTTCAAGTGAAGAGTACGAACCGGGCACTGTCAGTGCAATGAAAGATGTCGATCCTAAATATCAGACCGGCGAATTTATTATCGGTGACGTGTATGAGCGTATAACAGATGACGGCAGGAAAAATGTCGTGCCCGCCTATACCGGCGTCTATTATAATAATGAACTGATCGGCTATGTGATGGAGGAGCTGGATACGGCATATTTTGACGACCTGCGGCTGAATATGGACACTCTTGCAGATGGAACTTTCTATCTTCTCGACGGCAATGGGGCGATCATCACGGCAGGTGACACAAAAAACAAGAGAAGCTTAAAGACATTTGTCTCTAAAAGTTCCGACCGCAATGATTTTCAGAAAAAATGGGATGCGATCGACCATGAGAAAAATCCGTCTGGTTATGTGCGCTACCGCTATCACAGACAGGATTATATTACATATTATTCCGATGTGGAAAATACCTGCTGGGGCATCCGTGTGACTGAAAATCTGAGTGCACAGAAGCAGACTGGAAGAACCTATGGCATGCTGATCACGCTCGGTCTTTCTGCACTCATCATCGGCGTGTGCTGTACACAGTATTTTATGACAAAGAAAATTTTCGCACCGATTACCCATATTCTGCAGGTATTTGCACAAATCAGGGAAAGTGAGGATTATTCCCTGCGCGTTCACATTCAGGAAAAACATGAGACAGGTGAACTGGCTGCGGGTATCAACGAGCTGTTAGACTATGTGGAACAGGCAGACAGGAAAGAAAAAGAGCGTCAGCAGAAACTTTTACAGATGGCAGAGAACGACCCTTTGACCGGTATCAAAAATAAAAAAGCGATTGAAAAAGAGATGCTTTCGATGGTGCAAAGGGCGGTTGAAAGCCATGAACAGATCACATTCGGCTTTGTCGATATCGATGATTTCAGGGATTATAATACCAATTACGGTCATCAGGAGGGCGATGCTGTCATCCAGTTCGTAGCGCAGACACTTAAAGAAAACATACACGGTGCAGTCGGCAGGATCGGAGGGGACGAGTTTGCATTTTGCTATGCCGGTGAGTTAGAACCGGAACGCATCCGGCATAATGCCGACAAAATTCTTGAGATTCTGCGCACGCAGCATGTAAACGAACAGACCGGCGAGGTGCTGCCGGTGCCGTGCAGTATCGGCATTGTCATGTCCCAGGGCGATACGCTTGACTATACACAGCTAATCCGCAAGGCAGATCTGGCAATGTATCAGGCAAAAGAGAACGGCAAGAATACATTTGTCCTGAACGTGGACTGACAGGCAGGCTTTCCAGTGTACTGTATCAATGATTCAGTACACTAGCTCTGCTGCCCTGCGATCTTTGCCGCCAGCTCTTCTAAATACTCCCACCTGTCCATCTTTTCTTCTAACATCTTCTCTGCGTTTTCTTTCTTCTCAACCAGCTCCCGCAATTTTGCAGCATTGGTGGCATTCTCTGCCATCTCGTTATCTAAATCTTCCAACTTCTGTTCGAGTGCTGCAATATCATCCTCGATCGTCTCGTATTCTTTCTGCTCTTTATAGCTGAATTTCAGTTTCTTTTTTTGCTTCCAGGTTGCAGTCGAATCATTTTTTTCGATCACACTTTCTCCGGATTTCTGGTTTTGTGAATTACCTGATATATCGGCACCAGCAGACCGCGCCGCAATGTTTCCACCCGGTGTCCTGCCCTCTGCCGCAAGTCGGTTTACATAATCTGTATAGCCGCCTTCATATTGTTTCAGTTTTCCGTCTCCCTCAAAGGCAAAGATACGCTTCATTGTTCTATCAAGGAAATAGCGGTCATGCGATACCGTGACAACAATGCCATCGTAACGATCCAGATAGTCCTCTAAAATTGTCAGCGTAGCTATATCAAGATTGTTTGTAGGCTCATCCAGCAGAATAAAGTTCGGGGATGTCGCCAGTACCCGAAGCAGATTTAATCTTTTCTTTTCCCCGCCGGACAGTTTTCCAATCGGACTGTACTGTTTTTCCGGCGGAAATAAGAAACGCTCCAATAAAACAGATGCAGATATGACTCCGTCCACAGTCTGGATATATTCTGCTGTATCCTTTACATAATCAATCACTCTCTGATTTGGGTCCATATATGACAGATCAATTTCATTTTCATCCTCATTTTTTTCTGAGGCTATTTCCTGCGCATAATATCCCATTTTCACAGTCTGTCCGATGATAACCTGCCCGGAATCCTGTGGAATAATGCCTGCAATAATTTTCATTAAAGTAGACTTTCCACAGCCGTTTGGTCCGATAAATCCAACCCTGTCTCCCTTCAAAAAGATATAAGAAAAATCATCGATCAGTTTTCTTTCTCCATAGGCCTTGCAGATGTTTTCTAACTCCACAGTCGTTTTTCCCATTCTTGTAGAAATAGAACTTAATTCTACCTGCGAATCCTGCACCGGAGCCTGACGGTCTCTCAGCTCTTCATAGCGCTGGATATGTGCTTTCTGTTTTGTGGAACGTGCCCTTGCCCCCCTGCGTATCCATTCCAGTTCCACACGCAGGATCGACTGACGTTTTCGTTCACTGGCTGCTTCCATTTCCTGCCGCTGGGTTTTTAATTCCAGATACCCGGAATAATTCGTCTGATAACTATAAATTTTTCCTTTATCAATCTCCACGATCCGGTTGCACACACTGTCCAGAAAATACCGGTCATGTGTTACCATGATAAGCGCACCTCTCCATTTTTTCAGATAATCCTCCAGCCAGTCTGCCATATCATTATCTAAATGGTTTGTAGGCTCATCCAGCAGCAGAATATCTGCCGGGGAAAGAAGTACGGATATCAGCGCAAGACGCTTTCTTTGTCCACCGGATAACTGTCCTGCAGGCTGCATGAAATCTTTAATTCCAAGCCGGGTCATCATTGCCTTGGCATCACTTTCAACAGACCAGCGGTTTTCATCCGTTACATTTCCTTCCAGCACACATTCCAGACTGCTTTTTTCCGGTTCGAATTCCGGATGCTGCGGCAGATAACGCATGACCACATGGTTAGCCGTCGTGACGGTTCCCTCGTCTGTCTCCTCTTCCCCCATGATCATCCGTAGAAGTGTTGTCTTTCCGGTTCCATTGACGCCAATGATACCGACTTTCTCCCCATCCTGCAGCGAAAATGACGCGCCATCAAATAACTTTCTTTCGGTATAGACCTTTGTCAGATTCTCTATATTAATCAGATTCATGTATTTCCTCTTTCACTTTATTTTATAGCTCATGATACACCATATAAATTTAATATAACTTCAATCCACTGCGTACCGGCTCACTCGTCAGATCCACACCCAGTTTTTTGAAGATCTTAATATCCACCTCGGAAAGCATGACCGACGTATGCACCTGACAGCCACGGAGTGCAGGGATCTGCTCAATGGCGCATTTCGCATTTTCATTTGACACTGCTGCAAGAGATAACGCAATCAGAACCTCGTCCGTATGAAGTCTTGGATTCTTTCCTCCTAAGAAACGTACTTTCAGATCCTGAATCGGCTCAATTGCCTCCGGGCGGATCAGCTTTTCATCATGTGCAATTCCGGCTAAATATTTTAAAGCATTTAAAAGCAATGCTGCTGATGCTCCAAGGAAATCAGACGTTTTTGATGTAATGATCGTTCCATCCGAAAGTTCGATCGCTGCGGTCGGAACACCCAGTTCCTCCGCACGCTTCTTTGCGGCAACGGTAACTTTTCTGTCGTCTGTTGTAATCTTCGCCTGTTTCATTAGAAGCTCGATCTTGTAAACTTCATTTTCGGTCGCTTCTTCTCTTACCAGCTTATTCACTGCGGTGTAATAACGTCTGATAATTTCCATTTTAGATGCCACGCAGCAGGCTTCATCATCGATGATGCAGTTTCCTGCCATATTTACTCCCATATCAGTCGGCGATTTGTAATAGGTATTTTCACCGTAAATCCCCTCAAAAATTGCATTTAAAACAGGAAATATTTCTATATCACGGTTGTAGTTTACCGTGGTCTTTCCATATGCTTCCAGATGGAACGGGTCAATCATATTCACATCATTTAAGTCTGCTGTTGCAGCCTCATATGCAAGGTTGACCGGGTGCTTCAACGGAAGATTCCAGATTGGGAATGTCTCGAACTTCGCATAGCCGGCTTTGGTTCCGCGAATGTTTTCATGATAAAGCTGTGAAAGACAGGTTGCCATTTTTCCGCTTCCAGGCCCCGGCGCAGTAATAACCACAAGCGGTCTTGTCGTCTCAATATAATCATTTTTTCCAAAACCATTCTCGCTGACGATCAGTGGAATATTCGACGGATACCCCTCGATCTTATAATGCTGATATACTTTGATTCCACGTTTTTCGAGTTTTTCCCGAAACTGCACTGCACCATTTTGTCCGGCAAACTGTGTGATGACCACACTTCCGACATAGAGTCCTTTTTTCTCAAACTCTCCGATCAGACGGACAACATCCACATCATAAGTAATGCCAAGGTCTCCACGCACCTTGTTTTTCTCAATATCTGCAGCACTGATCACAATTACGATTTCTGCAACATCTGAAAGCTGCATCAGCATCTGGAGCTTACTGTCCGGTGCAAATCCCGGCAATACTCTTGACGCATGGTAGTCATCAAATAATTTTCCACCAAATTCCAGATACAGCTTATCACCGAACTGGCTGATGCGTTCTTTGATATGCTCCGACTGAATTTTTAAGTATTTTTCATTATCAAATCCTGTTCTCATTTTAACTATCCTCTTATGGTTTATTTCTCTCTCAGACACGGAATATATTATACTATATAATCCAGTCAAAATACACGTTTTCTTTTTCCTTTGTTCATTATAAAAAGCTGCCTAATGATATTATCACTATCATTGGCAGCTTTTCTCCTACACATTCATTTTCACTTTATACCTGTCTCTCTTATTTGACCACAACTTTTATTTTTTGTGCACATCCGTTTGTTGCATATACATATATAGAACAGGATCCTTTTCCTTTCGCGGTGATCTTACCATTTTTAGATACCACTGCCACTTTACTGTCTGATGTAGCATATCGGAATTCCGATATATGATTAATGATCGGACGTTTCTTATTCTTCTTGACAATCGAAGCTTTTACGACAGCTTTTTTCCCTTTTGCCAATACATAAGAAGTCTTTTTCAGTTTAATGCTTTTTGCATCTGTTACTGATTTATTCTTCTTTCCTGCTGCATGTATCGTAATCGATTTCGCAACTGTTACTTTTTTGCCATCAACCATCTTATATGCAAGAACATGACATTTTATATTTTTTTTCTGATTGATTCCTTTCTTTTTCAATTTGCTGATCTCAACAGATAAACTATCCGCTGCCTTTACGGACTTTACAACCTTTTCCTTATCTTTTCCGCAGTATGCCATATAAACATCATAACCATCTGCATCTTTAACTTTTCCCCAAGTTACCTTGACCGTCTTTCCTGCTTTCACATTAAATTTCGAATTTAATGCTGCGTCTTTTGCCTCTGTCCTTTTTACTTTTACCGGTTCACTTTCCGTATTCTTTTTATCTGCAGCCTCAGCTTCTTTTTTTCTTGTTTCACTTACATATTTGCAGACACTACAGGTATATCTTTCCGCACCTGCTGTTCCATAAACATGAGCTGCTTCATCCTTTTTTTCTGTGATGTGTTCACACGTGGCAGCATGCCAATGGGAAGTATCATTGCTGCTCCACTCATCCCTAAATGTGTGCCTGTGTTCTACCCATTTTGCATAGAGAGTCGTGTCGGCAGTAAGTGCCTGTCCCGGCCGCGCAATCGTCGTAAAATCTGCATCTGTATACCAGCCGGCAAAATCATATCCATCTTTCGTCGCAGCTGGCAGCGGATCAGGCAGGTTCGTCTGCTTTTCTTCTGCTATCTGACTGCCACCGTTTGTATTATAGGTAATCTTGTATTTAATGTTTTTATCTGCAGCCTCAGCTTCTTTTTTTCTTGTTTCACTTACATATTTGCAGACACTACAGGTATATCTTTCCGCACCTGCTGTTCCATAAACATGAGCTGCTTCATCCTTTTTTTCTGTGATGTGTTCACACGTGGCAGCATGCCAATGGGAAGTATCATTGCTGCTCCACTCATCCCTAAATGTGTGCCTGTGTTCTACCCATTTTGCATAGAGAGTCGTGTCGGCAGTAAGTGCCTGTCCCGGCCGCGCAATCGTCGTAAAATCTGCATCTGTATACCAGCCGGCAAAATCATATCCATCTTTCGTCGCAGCTGGCAGCGGATCTGGCAGGTTCGTCTGATTTCCCTCTGCTATCTGACTGCCACCGTTTGTATTGTAGATAATCTTATATTTAATGTTAGCATTTTCTACGATCGTATATGGCGTATTTTTTAACAATGGGCCGGAGCTGTCAAGATTAAAATACCAGTTAAACTCGCTATACCCCACCTTATTCGGATGATCCTTATGGGCTTCCGTAGCCACCACCTCAGAGCGTTTCGTGTCTCCGGTACCGTAATCCGTGCCCGTCGTAATCCATATCATATTGCACTTTTTACAAACCACAATCTGTCTGTCTACCGTTAACTGAACCCCCCTGTAAACCACATCTCCAGCTTTCAATTCGGCAGGATCAATCGTTCCCGTTGTATATTGTGCTGCATGTACCTGTGTCGTTCCCATTGCAGCAAGCATCAAAAATGCCATCATCATTGATACAACTACATTTATGTACCTGCTTCTGTGTAACTTATTCATCCTTTGCATCTCCTTTTCTGCTAATTTTCTACCAGATAATCCCGTTTTTCAAATCCGAGCATATGTGCAAGTACACTGGTTGGGAAAATGTGAAGCTCTCTGTTTAATTTTGTCACCGAATCATTATAAATCAGCCGGCTGGTCTGCACCATTTTTTCATAACACTCTACCGCGTCCATACATTTGATGTATTCATTTTCATCAGTCGAACCCGGATATTCTTCTAAAACCGTCTGTGTCCGGAAAAGCACCTCGTTTATCACACCTTCCTGGCGCAAAACCTCCTCCGGTGTGGAAGTTTCCATAATGATACACCGTTTTTCATTTACTTCATCTGTAAGTGTCTGTGCCTCGTATCCTGCATATTTTTTTGTAAAATCAAGCAGGGAAAGTAACGCATCAAACCGTGACGAAAGCTGCACTCCGATCTGATTCATGGAATGATTGATATTTTCATCCATGATCGCTAATTTTTTCCGTACAGAAACAATCCATATGGCAAGCAAAATCACAAGCAAACAAACAATTACAGAGATTTCCATTCAAATACTCCTTTACTGTACAAAATATACTGCATTGTATCCGGAAGTATCGGACAATGCTACCATTGTCAGTCCGTCAAAATCTGCAAACACGCAGGCATATACCAGATCTGTGCCGTTATTGTCAAATGTTAAACGCACACCTTCATCCTCATAATGATATTCACAGACACCGTCTAACGTTCCACCTCCCTGTACCATCTGTACAGTGGAACCATCATCGCTAAACACGATCTCCAATTTTCCGCCATACTGCTCTAATGCAGCATCATAATCGTCCTGTGTCATTTGCACACCGCCAATGTTACCCCCACAGAAACTCCAGGTTGTTCCTGCTAAGTCCGGCATCTCTAAAATCGGCACATCAAGCAGGCAGAATAAGTCTTCGGTAGAATCTGTTTCCACATCTTCGCTTTGTGCATCTGCTGCCTCTGTGTCCACAACAATATCTGCTGCATCGGTCTCTGCCACATCGGTCTCCACATCAGTGCCAGTATCTGCCACATCTACATCTGCCTCTGCGTTTGTCACTGTGCCATCAGCAGTCTCCTCGGTATTCCCGCAGGCGGTAAAAGAGAATGCCAGCATTGAACTCAACATAATTGCTAAAATTTTTCTTTTCATAATTTTTCTCTCCTTTGTCATTTGTTTTTCATTTCTCTCTGTTGACATTAATGTACCGTATTTTGTGCTGCAGTGGATTAACTTGTTCTGAATCGACTATAATGTGCACTCAATCGACATTTTTTATTTTTCATATGTAGTTTTGTTGTCTCTTTTAAAGTGCAGCATAAAGCTGCACCTTATAAAGAAACGCGTAAAATAAATTTATTATCTTCTACCAGAAAGCTGTACATACCACCATACCGGTCAACAATTGCACAAATACTGCGTACGCCGATTCCATGCCCCGGCCGGTCGGTAACCGGAACACCGTTTTCAAATGCTACTTCTTTTCTGCATGGATTCGTGACCTGAAAAAAGAACCTCCCGTTCTTCTCATACGCTAAAATATCTATCGTTCCCTTCTGCTCCTGTGCTGTACACGCATGGAGTGCATTTTCTAACGCATTTGATAAAAGCACACACAAATCTGTCTCCGAAACCGGAAGAATATATGGTACCACCGCTTTTATGTTCATTGTGGCACCAGCACTTTCCGCCCTTCCTGCAAAAGAGGAAAAAATAAGATTGACCGTCTCATTCTCACAGTAATTTTTTACCCTGCCTGCCTCAATCTGCGCACATACTTCATGAATGTAGCCTTCTGCCTGTTCAATTTTTCCATTCTCGATACATGATAACAGATGCTGCATATGATGTCTTAAATCATGACGGTAGGTACTGGCATCTTTCTGCGACTCCCTCAAAGCCTCAATCTCGTGGACCGCCTGGGAAATCTGCAGATTCAGACAGCTCTGCATCTGCTCAAGTTCATTTTTCTTCCGCTCCTCCTCCGAAGTACGAAGCACAAACACCAGATAAGCAATACAGCAGACGAACGGCATAAATTCCACTGCCGCCGGTATGCCTTCTGAAAGTAAATCCGTATAAACTCTCGTCAGGTAATCAAAGCCGTAGCCCAATGCCGGAATCAACCCGAACTGAAGCTGTATTGACACGGGATAATTTGATATTGCCCGCACCGAGGGTGCCACAAAACGCAGTAAAAGAAATAATAACGGCAGCGTAGCAATCAGTTCCGTCACATTTTGCACCGTTTCACTGTTCACAAACACAGCCATTATAAAAAGTGCCACCCACCTGCGAAGCTGACAGCAGAGATAAGCGGTCAGCACGGAAATCACTGTCCACAGACGTGTTTTCGTTAAAATGTAAAGGGCAATACACATCGGGACATGTGTGATCACAGGATAAAGATAACGGATCGTCGCTGCCCCGGCCAACAGATACATCACGCCCTGTATGGCAAGCAGCACAAAAATACTTCCAACAAGAAATTCCCGTTTTTCTTTCGTCCAGTGAATATCACAAAAAGCCCCGGACAAAACCATGCCGAATATCCCGACTGCTGCACCATTTGTTACATAAAGAAGATTCATGATAAAAATACCTGCTTTCTGTTAAACGCATACTCGAGATATTTATTCTTTATCTCCGAGCATTTCCCATGCGGGATTGGTATTTCTGCAAGACTTATCAGTTTAATTGCACGGTAAGAAATATTCTGTATATAATCCATATTTACCAGAAATGACCGATGTGGCCGTAAAAAATTGCCATAAGGCTTTAACTGCAAAAATAAATCGTCTAAACTGCCGACACTCTCAAATACTTTTCCATTTCCGAGATGAAAAAAGAGCGTCCGTCCTATCACTTCACAATATTCTAACTTTTCAAGGTCAATTCTTGTAATTCCTTCTTTGCTCCGCAGAATCAGACTGTTTTCCTGTGTCTTTGTGCACTCTGCAAGCACGGAATCCATCAGCCGGAAAAAGCTTTCCTCCCAGACTGGCTTTAACTGATAAAAATATGCCCCGACCGTATAAGACTGTACTGCAAACTCCGGAGATGAGGTAAGAAAAATAATTTTCATATTATTATCATACTGTCTGATTTCTTTTGCTGTCTCAATTCCGTTTTCCCCCGGCATTAAAATGTCCAAAAATAAAATATCGAAAGAAAACCCTTTCTCAATCGCGGCCAGTAACTCTAAGGGACTCTGAAATACCGTACAGGTAAGGTCTTCGTCTCTTTCTTTTTTATATTTGTCCAATAAGATACCAAGTTCTTTTAATATCTCTAAATCATCATCACAAAATGCTATTTTTAGCATAAACTTTCCATCAACTCTTTCCATATTCCTCTTTGGCAAAATGCATTCTTCTGATATAGCGCAGACACTCCGTCTCCGGCATCGGTTTCCCGTAATAATATCCCTGGATCATATCCACACCAAGCGCCTCTAGGGCATCACTCTGTTCTTTCTTTTCCACGCCCTCCATGATCAGCGGGAGACCGAGTTTTTGTATCGTCTTTATTTCATTTTCAATCACGATTTTTGCAGTTGGATTTTCAAAATAGGACCAGGTCATGTCTTTATCAATCTTGATTTCCCGAAATGGAAAATGAATCAGATAAGAACAGTTTGAATTGCCGTTTCCATAGTCATCCATTGCAAACCCCATGCCGATTTTGCCAAACTCCTGCATGTGCCATAACATCAGCTTTGGCGCTTCAATCGCTGTCCGCTCTGTCAGCTCCAGTGTGATCATATGTGTCGGCACATGATAACGCTCTAACACTGGCAGTATGCTTTCTTTCAGATTCCGGTTCAGGCACTGCGCTGCAGCAATATTTACATGAATCGTCCGTATCCCAAGCGATGGATTTGGAAGTACATGTTTTGCCAGAAAACGGCAGCACTCTTCAAGTACGATCTCACTGATCTGTGTGATTGTTCCGTTTTGCTCCGCCAACGGAATAAACTCATCCGGTGGAATGGCTCCAAGTTTTTCATCCTTCAGACGCACCAGCGCCTCTAATGATACAACACATTTTTCTTTCAGGGAATAGATCGGCTGATAATATACTTCAAATCTGTTTTCCGTAATTGCACGATCCACCGCCTGCTCTACCTTATTTCTTCGGTAATAGTCTTTTTTTACGGCTTCATCCACCTCAAAAAAGATCTGTTTCCCTGAATTTTGTGCCGCTTCCAGCAAATATCCATACAGTGCCCTGTACTCTGCCAGAGAACAAAAATCTCTTGGATAATGCAGGGTGATCATGATCTCATTTAAAGAAATCGAATTGCCAGACACATGAAAATCCTGTTCAAATCTTTTTTTGATCTGCCCCTTTATGTGTTCTTCTTTTCCCTCATCCAGCAGGATGGTAAATGTATCCTCCGCATTGTGAAACACACAGAACTTTCCACACAGTGCGGTAAGATAATGTCCCACTTCGGCAAGCAGCCGCCTGCTGTTTTCATATCCTAAAAGCATTTCGATATGATGCATCTGTCTGATATGTACCACAAGAAATACTTTTTTGCCGGATTGCTCCGTTACATTTTTCATCTGGATCAGAAATGCCTGCTCATCACTAGTTCCGGTTTCACTGTCAATATAAGCAGACGGATTCTGCATTGCCATATAGATCATCAGAATAAACAGCATATTTGCCGCACTGGTAAGCAGCATTTCTTTTCTCTCATACTGAAGCACCACCATAAGAACTGCCACAATACTGTATAAGATAACGATTACCTTGATCCGCGTCTCAATACGCGCTCTCCCCAAAAACATAAGAAGCAGGTTCATAAAAAAATAGTATCCAATATACACATAGCCAAACCATGCAAAATTTCCCTGATAATAGCTGCCATCTTTAAAATAAAAGAAAAAGCCCATCCACGGTGTCGCTAAAAGCATGATCTCGAAAAAGAAAAACGGGACTTTTCCCATGTATTTTATCATTCGACCTGCTACTCCGGAAAAGCTGCATACCTCTTCCATATAGCGGAACATCAGATAAGAAGCCGCTCCCTCTAACGCAAAAAAAGCAAACGCAAACAATTCGTTCCAGATTAGCGGAACGATTGCTGCATTTGCCAGTCCAATACATGATAAAATATTTGCGATACACTCGCCAAGACACACCCAAAGCAGTCTGCCAAATACTTTTGACTTAACCGTTGGGAACTGTCTGATCAACAGGAAATGACCGCTGATAACCACAAAAATGACGAGCGACATAATCTCGAAGTCGTAATTATACTGCACCCGTCTGCTCCTCCTGTGCTTCTTTCGCCTGTATAATTGCTTCATTTAGCTGGAGCATCTTTGCATCCAGCATAGAAACAATATCGGAACATTCTCTTAGATCCCTGCTGATATAGCCGGGCGCATTTCCCTCAAATTTGTAATAGATCTTATGCTCTAAGCTTGCCCAGAAATCCATCGCCATCGTCCGGATCTGTATCTCCACCTTGGTATCGATCACGCGGTCCGATAAAAATATCGGAACAGTCACAAGCATATGATAACTTTTATAACCGCTCTCCTTCGGATTTTTAATGTAATCCTTGATAGAAATAACGGTCAGATCGTTCTGTTTCCCGATCATCTCAGCCAGTTTATAAATATCAGAAGTAAAAGAACAGACAATGCGGATACCCGCGATATCATTGACATAACTTACCATATTGTCGATCGATGACTCGTATCCGTAGCGCTTTAACTTTTTCACAATGCTCTCTGGCGTCTTGATCCTTGACTTGATATATTCGATCGGGTTGTACTGATGTACCTGCTGAAACTCATCGTTTAAGATTTCAACTTTTGTGCGTACTTCCTTCAATGCGGAATTATATAAAAAAATAATCGTATTCCAACTGTCAACGCCCTCACTTAAGGTGAATGGCTTTTCCATAAAAATCCTCCTTGTTTTGCGGAGTAAAATGCAATTTCATGCATATTATTCCTGTAATGACTACTGTTTACAGTATACCATACTTTCCTCATTATGGTGGATTTATTTCTAAACTTTTATGGATTTATAAGTCCAGCCTCATATCGCCTTCTTTGATCCAGCCGATCTTACGGAATAACACACTAAAAAGCCATGATAAAACGCCCGGCAGAAGAAAGCTTACGAAAATCAGTCCGATCCAGTCCATCGGTGTAATGGCAGCTTTGCTTCCCGCTTCAATATCTGCGATCCATCCGGTATAGACACCAATCTGTCCGACCAGTCCACAGGTTCCCATACCGGAGGAAACTGCTGCACCATTCATCTGTAAATGGAACAGACACGTTGCGATCGGTCCGGTGATTGCAGACGCCAATGTCGCCGGCAGCCAGATGCGCGGATTTTTCACGATATTACCCATCTGAAGCATGGATGTACCGATTCCCTGTGCAAACAGTCCGCCCCATTTATTTTCGCGGAAACTTGCCACTGCAAATCCAACCATCTGTGCACAGCATCCTGCAAGTGCTGCCCCTCCTGCAAGACCGGTAAGTCCAAGTGCGGCACAGATCGCAGCACTGCTGATCGGCAGTGTCAGTGCGATTCCTACGATCACTGATACAATGATTCCCATGAAAAACGGCTGCAGTTCCGTTGCCCACATGATCGCATTGCCAACTGCACTCGCTGCCGCACCGATCGCCGGAGCCCACCAGATAGAAAGCGCGACCCCGACAAAAATGGTCACAAACGGAGTGACAATAATATCGATTTTTGTCTCTTTGGAAACTGCTTTTCCGAATTCTGCTGCAAAAATTGCAACCACAAGTACCGCAAGCGGCCCACCTGCCCCGCCAAGTTCATTTGCCGCCGCACCGACTGCCGCAAGTGAAAACAGTACTAAGGGCGCTGCCTGCAGTGCATATCCGATTGCGATCGCCATGGCCGGTCCGACTGCCGCTTTCGCGTAAGTTCCGACTGTCACAAGAATCGGAATATTAAGCTGCGTTCCAAGTGTACTGATGATCGTTCCGATCAAAAGCGATGCAAATAATCCCTGTGCCATCGCACCAAGTGCATCAATCAGGTAGCGCTTGACGGATATCTCAATGTTTTTCCGTTTACAAAATGCCTTTACTTTTTCCATAATTTCTCCAATCCGGAGTTTCTTACTCCTCTTTGCTGTTTTTCATGTGGTTAACATGTGTCTTGTCAGCTTGTGACAGTGTAGCACAGAGGGGAGAAAAAAGCAAGGGATGTTGTCCCTTGCTTTTTTATGTCATGCAGTACTCTTATTCCGTTAATAACTTATGAACAGTTGTAACAAATGTTTCAACAACACCTATTGCATTTTCCACATCCTGCCGGTTAATATCATACAAATCTCCCGTCTGGTGATTTCTATCTGCCTGATGTGCTATCTTGTTTCTGCGTTCAAACAAATCTGTCAATGCTCTTGCCAATTTGTCTGCTGGTTTCACTCTGCTCTCCTTGTCATAAAACATTTCATTTGCTATTTTATCAAAAAAATCTTTTCCAACAATTAATGATAACTGCCCCTTAATCTCTTTCGCACTCATATATGTTTTTGATGCATGGTAAGACACAATTACCGCATCAATCCACCCTGTATTTTCGGGATGCATAACAGCATCCATTACCTTATCAATCGGCACCTTTAAATCGGAATATCCCCGTGTTTTATCCCAGTGATTATTATACATTTGTACCATCGCATAAATTCCAAGACAATGCATATAATAATCCAGTGCACTTTCCAAAAACACAATCTGTGACCGATAAATATCTTTTACTGCTTTTTCTTCATGAACGTTATCTAATTGTTCTGCAATATGAAACTTTTCTTTTACCGTTTCCACATTTTTGCAAAACTGTTCATACATTTCATCAAGTTTTGAAACGTGCATATCCGGCACTAACATATTTCTGGAATTTTCATTTCTGGAACTGAGTCCTAGCTTTCGTTCCAAATTTATTCACCTCCCAAAACTTCGATCAAACTGCTTCCCTTTAACGGAATTGTCGAATATCGACCATTGATATATCCTTTTTTTATATTGTCATCCTTTCTGACATTTTTCAATTCCACTAAAGAATAATACTCTGTCGTGCACAACCCGGGATTTCTTTCTGCAAACCATATTTGATCTCTGCGGAATAAATCCAGATCCAACAAACTTGTATCATGGGAGGAAAAAATTAATTGTGGATTTTTTTCACTTTTCCAGTTTTTAAATGTGTGGATTAATTCATCTACAAGTGCAGGGTGGAGACTAGCTTCAAGTTCATCATAAAATAACACTTTTCCATTGACTAGCACATCTATAAACGGACATAGCAATTTAAAAAGTTTCTGTGTTCCCTGTGACTCCTCATTGATATTCAAAATATAATCTTTATATACAAACTTTACTTCTATTGTCTGCAATGAACCCATACCAGTTAACATCTGGACCTTATTTAATAATTCAAGCGGCATATCCTGTGTTGTCAATTGTCTGTTTTCTATTTTTACCTGGATATCCTTAATTGGAATTCCTATTTTTTGCATGAACACAACTAATATTTGTTTCATACCAGAATTTGTCCGAATCTGTTCTGCAGAGTATTCAAACCAATTATCAGGTCCAATTCCATGAACAATCAATTCTTCTTTAAAAAACCTGAAAGGATGAATGATTTCCTTTAAACTGCACCACGCTTCTGCCGTAGTCAGAAATAATTTATTACTTTTTGTCTTACTCTCCAGTTGAGACAGTTCTTTCTTATACTTTATTCCATATGAAAACTTTGTACCTTCACGTTCAAATATCTTCGCCTGTCTTCCAGATGGAAAATGATACAAATACTCATCCAGAAACTCAACATCATTCATGGAAAATCCATACGCATAACGTATTCCATCCACAACAAACTGAATATCAAACGCTGTCGGTTTCTCTGCTGAAAGTTTATGTGGTGTTCTCGGAATCTTATCTCCTTCCTGAAATTTCACACATTCCCTCACCAAAAAGCCTAGATACCCTACCGCATCAATCAATGTACTTTTTCCAGCACCATTTGCACCATATACAGATGTGATTCTTGACACCCGGTAATCATCAAATTCATACAATTCTTCCTGATGTGATTTATCACTTCCTGCAACCATGGAAAATACTATTTTCTCCTTAATTGCCTTATAATTACTGCATGAAAATTCAAGTAACATATCCCACACCTCCAATCACATTATATGTTTCTAAATATTTCATGTCAATAATTTATACATTGCTTTTGTGAAATATTCACATTTTTTGTGTTTTGTTTGTATATTTTATTCATTTGACATCTGCTCAAGGATTTTCCTGTTCATTTCATCATAAGAATCCCAATACTCTTTTCGTATGGAAATCTCCGTGTATCCAAAAAGCTCCCTGATTTTACTCATGATATCCCTGCCATAAAAACCTGTCAGGTTTTTAATTGTCTCATCTGTCACAGACACAATCTCATGCGCAGCAAGATTCCGGATATTACTTTCCACATTTCTAAGATCTTCCATCAACTGTTTTAAGCGGGTATCACTCGAAAAATGATCGGTGAGTATTTTCAGATGTTCTGAATACACATCTTTTGCTTCAAATCTTTTTCCCATTTTCTGATAATGACTATTCAGTACATCTCCTGCTTCCGTTCCATTTAATTTTTTTGCTGACCACATTCTCTTCCACTGTCCTGCACGTTTATACTGGCCGCAATAATCGTCTACTTTGATACCACACTGTTTTTTTAATATCATCTCAAACAAATCCACCACAATCGGTGTGATCGACCTGATAAAATCCACATACTCACCACGTTTTAATCGAATATCGATCGTAAGTGCATATTCAAAATATTTTCTCTGGGAAGAAGACCGCACCGGCAGACATTGAAAATTTGTTTTCTGGATTGTCTTATCCACATTCGCAAAATCTAATAACACTCTCCTTGCCGCCAGATAAATTAAATCCCTATACTGCGCTGTCTGCTCCGCTGGTAATGAATCCGTGACATCAAGCGCAGCCTGATAATCATATACAAAAATATGTTTTTTTATAATTTCCTCTTTCTTTATCTTTGAGAGTGTCGGACACTGTATTTCCTTACATCTGTTTTGTGCACCTTCCTTATTATCCTCATCCAATTCCCATAAAGTTTCTACATCATATCCCTCATGCACCTGCTCATTCAATTTTTCTACTGGTGTCGCCACCTGAATTACTTTTGCAGGAAACTCCCCTAATGTCTGCAATACCAGCAATCCACTTTTCATTGCAGGCGTACCGGATGACACATTTAAAAGCAGTGTATCTGAATCATCCATCGTCTCATATATATGGCTGATCACCTTCCTGAAATCCTCGTAAAAATAATCAAATTCATGTACTCTGGTAAGCTCCCGGCGTTCTATGATCTCATAAACCATGGGACGATCCTGCATCTTTGCCAGACGGTCCAGACAATAACGATACCTGTCATCTTTCTCCTGAAAATCCAACATCTCTTTTGACATGTACAAAATGACTTTATCCGGTTTATAGAATCTGCAAATATGCAGTATTGATCCATCATGATAATTATTTAATGAAATCGGGTCGGTTCCTCCCACTGGTGTAAACAATATCGTCTGATTCATAATAATCTCCATCTTTCGTAATAATGATTTAATTTTCCTGCATGGTTATTTAGTAAAAATTTATTCTCATTTTGTCCCCTTAGCGGGGTTCTTATATCTCAGTAAACCCTAATTTGATTTATCCGGGGCAGGTTTTCAAGTTTTCGTCCCCTCCTCGGGGTCTCTTATCTCAATTCAGGAAGATGCAAGAAAAATCAAACCCATCTGGTTCTCGTCCCCTCTACGGGGGTCTCTTATCTCAATCCTGTCCCCTACACCTCCCAAAACACAAGGCTTTTATCCCCCATTTGCGGGACAAACCCGCAAATGAGAGAAATCTCAATATCAAACTGGTGTATAACATTCTCAAAGCCTGATTTTAAGCCTATCGGAGCAAAATCATTATATTTCCTCAAATTCAATCCTCCCCCATCCCCATATGATACAGCTTTCCCTGATACCTTGTACATTTACAGACATGCGGTGCCAGTTTAAGCTACAGGTCTTTGGTATGTTTATGCACAACATAATTTCTGCCCAGTGTATTTATAATATATCTTTTGTCATATTACCCTATAATAATCACTTCTTCATTTTTAATTTCAGGACTTGCCCCAAAAAGATTAACCTCTCCGTATCCTCTTATTTTGTAAACTCTTACGCTGTCCGATCTACGGTCAATCAGCTCTGGAATATCATGTAACAGACGTCGATATAAATTTTCCGTAATCATCGCCTCAAATGCCGATTTCTGAACCCGAAAACCATATCCATTCATTTTCTTCGCAAACCTGACTCTTCGCTTATTATCAACAATATCATAAATCACGAGAATATACAGCTTCTTTATGCTATTTTCTTCCTCAGTATTCCAAAAATAATTTTCCATTTGTCTTTCCCCCCACATTTATCAAACCAATTACCGAATGATCACCGGCATATATTCATTCACATTTTCCGTTTCAATTGCCTTTACAAACTGATTAATCTGAAGATCCATTGCACGCCGGAAGCTGACACTGTAATCAATATACGAAAGGTATCTGTTCTCTGTACGAAATTTTCCCTCTAACTTCTGAATATATTTCCGGAATCCATCCTTTTCTAAAAAGACTCCAGGCTGATCGATTCCAGTATAGAAATCTTCTTTTACCAATTCATGTCCATTTAACATACTAAGCGCTGTTGTGTCAATTAATACGGCTCTCCATTCTTCCATCAGATCACTTGCTAAGGTAGGATGCTTTTCTCTGTCTTTATGCATCACTCCAAAATATGGATTTAATCCTTTTCCCTCAATCTTTCCATATAATTCATTTAAGATAATCGAGTAGCCAAGACTGATCAGCGAATTAAACGGGTCCATCGGAGGACGTCTTGACCTGCCTTCAAAAACAAATTGTTCATCAATTAACTTCCCCAATACTTTAAAATATATTTTTGCTGCCGTTCCCTCATATCCCATAACCTGTTCCACACTCTTCGCATATAGCAGTTTTTTCTGCATATTCTGCATCTCAATGATCATTCTATGAATATCTTCATCTCTGCCTCGCGCATATCTGCGCAAAACAACAATCTGATTGCGGATCTTTGCATCAATGATTCTTTTTGACATTTCCAGTTTAAATGTTTCATTGTGTCCGATTTCCGCCTGAATACGCTGTCTTTGCACATTCACATGGGAAGTTGAGATCAGCCTTCCATAATACGCCCCGCTTGTGGAATAAAACAGGATATTCACTCCCCGTTTTAAACATTCCGTCAGGCAGCGTGTCGTAATCTGGACACTGCCAAATACTTCGATCATCTCTAACGTCTCCGCTGGAATACTTTTTATCATTCCATCTTTGTACTTTACCTGAAAACGGTTTGCTTCTATCCCGATACTCGCACCCTGTTCACTGACATAAAGATAACTCATGTGTTTTCTCCCTTGTTTTTATTTGTCCCCTTACTGAAGATTTTTTCAATTATACTTGTGTAAGTATATAACAAAAACAGCTAAAGGTTCTCGTCCCCTCCTCGGGGTTCTCTTATCTCAATTTTATGTAGAAGTTCCTAAGACTGAAATTCAGGAAGTGTTCTCGTCCCCTCCACGGGGTTCTTATATTTCAATAATGAATACTATAGAAAAATTAAAAATACAAAAGTTCTCGTCCCCTCCACGGGGTTCTTATATTTCAATTAGAATAGTAGTATGAAAAATAATCGGGTACTGCGTGTTCTCGTCCCCTCCACGGGGTTCTTATATTTCAATTTAAAACGCACAATATGAGTAAAGCTATGCTAGCAAGGTTCTCGTCCCCTCCACGGGGTTCTTATATTTCAATTCCAATTGAAAACCAGGTAGGTATTTTTACACCGTTCTCGTCCCCTCCACGGGGTTCTTATATTTCAATTTACTGAGTGGTTCAATAATGGCAATGAATTATGTTCTCGTCCCCTCCACGGGGTTCTTATATTTCAATCATTACATAATGGATGAAGAAAATGACTGCAAATTTGTTCTCGTCCCCTCCACGGGGTTCTTATATTTCAATAAACAAAAAAATGACAAAAGAAACATATGTGATTATGTTCTCGTCCCCTCCACGGGGTTCTTATATTTCAATGTATCATTTAAAAAGCGTCAGATTAACACGCTTGTAAAGTTCTCGTCCCCTCCACGGGGTTCTTATATTTCAATCCTGTCCCTTACACCTCTCCAAACACAAGGCTTTCATCCCCCATTTGCGGGGCAAACCCGCAAATGAGAGAAATCTCAATATCAAACTGGATCATACCGATCACAAAGCCTGATTTTAAGCCTATCGGCGCAAAATTGTTATATTTCCTCAAATTCAATCCTCCCCATCCCCATATGATACAGCTTTCCCTGATACTTTGTACACTTACAGACATGCGGTGCCAGTTTAAGCTGCAGGTCTTTGGTATGTTTATGCACAACATAATTTTTTCCCAGTGTATTTTTAAACACATTATCCACGACTTTTACCGCATTACTGCCAAGCAATGGATATAAAACCGTCTTTGAAAGAAAACCACATCCTCCACCTAACCATACTGTATTTTTTTCCTTTGCCTCCCAGTGGAATCTTGCATAAAAATACCGGTTACAGATATTCTGGAAAATATTCAGTGCTTCTATGATATCTTCCATCTGATACGGGCAGATTGTCGTGTCAATTGATACATCAAAGCAAATCTCTGTTCCGGGGATCAGTGTCTCCCGCAATACATTCAGCGGTTTTTCTGTACCGTCTAGTGTAACATCGATCTTCTGGCTTAATGTCAGCTGATCCACACTGACAGGCTGGCTGTCACCTACATGCAGACCGGAAAGATTATCATTAACAGCATTTGCAGGCTTTTTTTCATCACGGTTTAAAGTATAAAATATCTGTTGTTCTAAACGTTTTGTCTCTCTTGCAAGGCATTGTTTCCTGCTTGCGCGTTCTGCGGAAGCAGACTGTATCTCCCTGCCTGTTCTTTCATATTTTTCCGGACATTTTTGTATCTCATCTGCAATCAGTGCCGTGCGGAACATGCCTTTTAAAGTACTGCCCGGAACATACGGCATACCATATGCATCCTTCACAAAGGCTTCAATCTCTTTTGGTCTGGCTGTCTGTGAAACAAATGCTTCCCCTGCATCCATCTCATACAATTTCCATCTCTCATAATCTTCCCGCTGCATCTTATGCTGTCCAAGCCACTGGGATAGAGAAGGTTCCTTCGGCCGCCCATCCATCATATAGTCTGCAAACTCTTTCCCGAGTCCTTTTTTCTGCAGATCCATGTACATCTTCTCTACATTCGGTATGATCACATGATGATTCCATGGCATATAGATGTGCTCTTTTTTTCCTATTTTTTCACCGGAACCTATATAGACTGGGGATAATACACATATTTTCACCCGGTAGTGTTTTAAATAATCCCTCATAATGATACCCCCATAAAAATCGGCTTTGCATATCGATACACAGGATGTTTTCCGCCTTCCGACACATCATAGATATCTCCGGCAAAACAATTTACAAAACAGGAACCTGCTGTAAATACATAAAGATCCCTCTTTTTTCTCCACTCCTCTGCATAATCTGAAGATGCCACAAATCCAGATCTTTTTTCTAACAGATAGGATGCATTTTCCATCGCATTTTCCAATTCCTCATCTGCAGGAAGTGCAACTGACAATAACATATATCTGTCCGATTTTTTCTGCAGACATTCTAAAAGCTGTTCCGGAATCTGCCCCTCATTGTATCTATATTTTCCAAGTCCACCTGATTTTTTTCCACCAATTCCTGTATAGGACAATGCTGTCAGCAATTTTTCCATAAGACATTTTTCATTTTCGCTTTGATACGCGGCAATGATATACAGGCCACATCCCTCTCCATAATAAAATGTTCCAACCCGGTACGGCAGAGTCTCCTCCCCGGTGCGGACAGCTGCCATCGTCTGCTGAAAATAATGTCCATAATGTTCCATCGGATCATTTGACAGATCCATTTTCCCATTCAGAAAATCGATCAAACATTCTACCGGAATAAACTTCATTTTTTTATATGCTTTTTTCTGCTTCGATTCCCCACGGTTTACCGGCTCCACATATATCATCGGTTTTGGAATCATATACTGCTGTCCAATATATGGAAATGCATCTGAAATTAACAGATTTCCTTTTTTCACAGCATCATATAACTGCTGCTGCAGATTCAGTTTTAAAGCCTCTATATAAAGTGCTGAAAATATCTGATCTGCCTTAAACGTGCAGGCACTTTCATTTAACATTCCGGTACCAAAATGAACACCTGTTTTAAATTCTAACTGATAGATCGTATATTCCATGTCCCGCCTCATTTCTTTTCTCTCTGTAGTCAAAAATCAATCCTGCAAAATTATTTTATTCCACTGCACTCATGATTTTCTGACACTGGGACAAAACATCTTCCGACACTTCCCCTATCACAGGTTCCACATGGATATCCATGATTTTGACACGTCCATAACCTCTTGATCCACTGCCGCCTAAATAATCATATTCTAAAAGTTGAAACCCGTCTTTTAATATTTCAAAATCATGAACCATTTCCGATTCATTCGTCACTTCATAAATCAACTGCATCGGAAATTTTGCGCCTCTTACCACACGTTCGATCTGTCTGGGGTTCGCTACTGCCGTTGTTCTTTGGATGCTGTTTTCAAATTTAACCTCTGTTGCACCTGTCAGCCCTGCATATTTTAATTCATCCATATTTTCAAGAAACATATCGTTAAACAGGATTTTACTAGTCTTTACCTGACCTTTTTTCGCACTTCCAAACAGACTTGTCAGACATACCGCATCGTCATCCGGTGTTTTCGCTACTGTCTGATTATATTTTTTTGCCAGAAGTGTCCTTAATTTTCCTTTTAAACTGCTACCCGGAATCATCGGCATATTCGTCCTTGCATCCCGGATGACAGGAGAATCTACTGCACCAATCGCAGAAAAAGCACTTGATCCGCCAATATGTAAACCCGTTATTGTCTCTAACACCCCACTGATTTTAACTTTTGCAAACATTATTTCATCCTCCCTCTACTCATCACGTCCACCATAAAATTTTCTATATGCAACCAAGGCTTCCATATACCGGCTGAATAAAATATACTGGTCTCTGCTGCCTTTGATCTCTTCTAAGTGCTCTAAAATCTTTGCTTTATCTACCAGTTTCTTTACCTTCGGTTCACGCCCTGCTTCATAGATAAAACGAATCTTCATGTAGTTGATCCGTCCAATTATTTCTGCATTCAGCTTGTCGCTCTGACTATTGACCACATCATTATAAATATCGGATGTCATGGCAAGCAGATTTCTGATCTTGGATGTTGTTACCGGACCAACCAGTCTCCCTTTCTGGTCTTTTTCACTGCACAGTTCCTTGATTGCCTGTTCTGCAATCCCCACATAATTTTCTTCTGTCAATTTCATTTAATCCTGCTCCTCTCTTTTGCGATTCAGATATACATACAGATAGATTGCCGTGATCAGTTCTTTTCTATCCTGTTCCTTCCCGCTCCACTCGTACATCTTTCTTGAAAAACTCCGGTAAGCCGCCCGTTTTTCTTTATTTTCATGTTCCTGTGGTTCCATTCTCGACAACAGATAAACATATCTTGCAAAATTGATGTTGTTCCCACTTTCCCTTAACAATTCCATGAGATGATATAAAAATCCCATACCGTGCTCATCATTCTGATCAAAATAATTCTTAAGCACACCTATCTTTTCTGTAACAACATTTTGTATAAATACATTCCATGGATAAGCATGTGTTTCATCAAACAGCGTAACTGCATTTTTTCCTTCCACATGTTTTGATCTGTCTTCAAGTCTTTCCACTTCTTTTGCCATAACATTCAGCGGATATTTCGCATCGTAAATACCAACACCTCCTGATATTGTCAGCGTTCCCTGTGTAAATTTTTCAAGCGCATTTCTGATATCCATAAAAGCTGCGATCACATCATTCCACGCTCCGGCTAAAAACACATCATCTCCACCAGAATATACAATTACCGCTTTTCGTTCCCCACTTCCACCAAAATTGTCTGCTGTTCCTTTCCGAAGTATCTCATTGATATAACATTTAAAAAATAAAGACAACTGTCGTGACAATGTAGATGTTCTCGAAAGCGTTACATATTTGTCATCTCCGTCTGGTCTCTGCAGTCCATAAACAAAAGTCGTTCCAAGGTTATCCACATCCGCACGAAGGATTCCAATTCTTTCCACACCTTCTGCCTGTTCTGCCAGTTTTTCAAACGTGTCACCTGTCGTATAATCTCCAACCCACAATTTTGTAGTAACATGTTTCCCGGTATAAATTTCATTTTTCGTATAACACCGGACATAATTTTCTGATTCCATCCGTTTTAGCAGGCTCTCTTTTGTATCTGCTACTAAGTACCTGTTTTCCGGAAGTGGCAGCGCATCTTTATCCGGTTCACTCATGACAGTAAAATAATTTTCATACAGAATACTTCCTGACATTTTTTCTAATGCCAGACATACCTGACATTTATCATCTGTAAGGCGGGCTATCCTGCGGCACACTTTACATTCCCGCTCTCCTTCATGTTTTCTGCTATTCAGATTCCGGATCATATCTGCATTATACCGATTCGATTTTTTCTCAGAAATCATCTTAGATATCGTAAGATACAGATCGGAATAACTTCCCTTCGGCATATTTCTTAACGCATTGGCATTTGCTTTCGCATATCCGCAGGCAACATATAACGCTGTATCAAAATGTTCCATCATCCAGTGATTCAGACTTTTTTCATAGTGCTCTAAAATATCACGGGTATCATCCGTATTCGCTAAAAGCAAATAGCAGTGTCCTCCTCCTGTATAAATTAAATTTGCCCTTGAAAGTGACAACTTCTCTAACAGTTCATCCACAATATGCTCCATCATAATTTCAAGGTAAAAACTTCTCGCACGCAGTCCTTTTAATGCACCTTTTTCTCCTATCGTATAGATAAAACTCTGAATACCGGAAATATCCATGGAATACAGTAAAAACATTTCCTCGTCATAAGATTTCTCTGCTTTGATAAACAGGCTCTGCTTATAATTTTTTTCGCCTTTCGCAGTCAGAAACTGCATTACGCATGACGCAACTGCTGCGGTCATCTTCATGTGGTCATACAAAGAAATATCTGCAAGCTCCTTTTTTGAAGTAGAAGATGGAATGTATGTCAGATTTGCCTCAAGCACAGCCAGCAGGGAATTGATGTATTCTTCGTCTAACGTGATACCCTGTAAATTATCTGTAATATTTTGAATGACGGACTGATAAAAATGTTCATCCATAGATATTTCATCTTCTGTCGGATAATTAATTCCATTCTTCGGATTTAAAACCTGCATGGCATAATGACTTTGTCCGTGATTTCCATTTAAAATATTAAATATACTCTCTAACGGCATCGCTTTATCAAATCCGCCTTCTCCTGCTTCCGCCTCTCTGCGATCCGAAAATGCTGCCACATTGTCTGCATAGTAAACAACATATGCCTTATCGTCTTCTGCTAAGGATGCGTTCTTTAAATACATTCCATGATGATATCTCACACAGTTTAAAATTTCATCATCTGAAATATGTGCTTCATTCTTCAGATACTCATATCCACTCTGACTGTGATTTCTTCCATCCCCACTTCTATACACAACTTTTCCTATGTCATGAAGCAGACTTCCAATCATTAATTTTATCTGATCGTCCGTTATCATTTTCTTCCCCCTTCGTTTATGATTTTCATATATCCCATTCCGAGGGAAGTTTTGATTCCTACCCCGGAATACTCTCCAAACTCGAACAACATGTTAACAAAATTTGCCATTGTATCTGTGCCATGCAGCTTTATGGTTATTTTTCCGATAAAGGATGGAATCCTGACCCCCTCCAAAGAAAAACTTACACTTTTCAGATCATACCTGATCACCTGTGCATGCTCACATATCTGTTCGAGTGTATCTTCATCATGCATTGTATTTTCTGCTGTGGCACTGTCGTACTTATTCATCAGACTCTGAAAAACACAGCGAAGATCCGGATAAAAAAGATACCTTCCATTTTGTTTAAATGCAGTCGGAGATAGAAAATGAATCTGAATATACCTTTTCCCATCATCCTCATAAAAATGATCCATTAATTCTTTATATGTTGTTTCCATATAATTTTTCTTCACTATCAAAACTTTAAGATCATGTTTTTTTATCAGAATGTATTCTAATTTCCACAACGTATCCTGTATAATAATCTTCACTGCTTCTTTATTCAGTCCTGTAATTACCCAGTACCAGTTCCCTTCTCTGCATTCTAAATGCTGTGCATATGGATGAAGGCTTGAAATATGCAGATAATCTGCATATTCCTCTGGCAGCAATTCCATAAGTGCCCCATGAAACAATGATGACATCTGATATGTCAGTTCTTTTTCACATTTTAACTTTAATTCTAATTTTGCTAACATTCCCCTTCTCCATCTGTTATTTTATGCCTTTATATTTTATTTACTTACTATTGTAACATGCATCTTCCAAATTTTCATATATTAACGTAAAATATTTATTTTTCTATTTCATAATCTGACATAAATAACCAAAAGGCAAGAGATCTCTCCCTTGCCTTTTCATAAGCCAGCCACCCTACAACTCTTCCGTCTTATACGTGACATATCCCTCATAATAATAACTATGGTCAATACCTTTCATATAAATTTCCCGGTCATTGATCTGATCGGTAAGTGCTGCATTTAAAATATATTTAATTTCAATATCTTTGATCGGACTGCGTTCCATCGCCATCAGATAATCTTCTTTTTCTATCTTACTCCAGTCTACTACCTGTCCGATCTGTTTTTTTAACATCATATCCAGCCAGATGCGCATGCTTCTTCCATTTCCTTCACAGAACGGATGCACAATGTTCATTTCCACATATTTTTCAACAATCTCATCAAATGTGTTCTGTGGCATTTTGTCTACATTTTTAATTGCTGTTTCAAGATACATAAGCGGTGCAAATCTGAAATTACCTTTTGATAAATTTACGGTTCGGATTTTTCCTGCAAAGTCATAGATATCATCAAATAAATATTTATGAATCTCACATAACGTTTGAAACTTTCCCGCCTCAAGTTTCTCGAGCATACCATTTTCAAACAGTTCTACTGCCTTCTTTTTACTGATACGCTCCTCTTTGCGCGCAAGTTCCGCGGAACTTTTAATTCCAAGCTTATTTTCCAGCGCCATACAACATGTCCTCCATATTGGGATGTTCTCCCTTTAATCCTCCTCGATCACATGCATCTCCAGAAAATCAAAATCCACATGCTCAATAAAACAATCCTGCGTAAAACGTGTCTTTGCATGCCTCTTAAACTCTTCCACATTCGCATCTAACCAGATCGGTTTTCCAAGGTCAAATGCATAACATACCTCATCTAACGCCTTGAAAATTTTGTGCGTTCTCGTATCATCTGACTCATCTGTCACTGTCATGTCTTTGATCAGGTGCGTACCTTTCATCATTTTAAACCAGATTCTCATGAATTGTTATCTCTCCATTTTTATCGTTAATCAGTGTCTTCTCTGCCGTCCCGTCTCATACATCAGAAGTGATGCAGAGATCGCCGCATTCAACGACTCCACCTGTCCCTGCATTGGAATCTTAATATAAGTATCTGCTAAATCTGCGATCTCATCCGACAATCCGTTTCCCTCATTTCCGATGAGAAACGCCGTCTTTTTCTTATAGTCCGGCTCATCATAGGAAAGCATACCCTTAAGGTGCGCCGCATAGACATTGACCTGCTGCTCTTTGAGTGATGAAATCGTCCCAGGAAGATCTTTCGTGACGAAAAAAGGAACACGATAAATGCTTCCCATCGTGGAACGGATTGTTTTCGGATTAAACAGATCCACGGTCGTCTGGTTCATGATCACACCCGTGATGCCTGCCCCCTCACCGGTGCGCACCATCGTGCCGAGATTTCCCGGATCCTGGATGCTCTCTAAGATCAGAAGATGTGTCTGTTCCCCTTTGAGCATTTCCTCTAATGCATACTCCGGTTTCTTTATCACACAGAGAATTCCCTGCGGTGTCTGTGTGTCGGAAACACTTTTAAACACATTGTCAGAGACGATCTCATAGCCGGTTTCATTCAAACGCTCCAGTACTTTTCTGTTCAGTTTTTCTTCCCCATGTTTTGGCGTGCAGGATTCCATGCAATCCTGCATATTGCCCTGCGTACATGTTCCATAAAAACTCTCGGAAACATAAACCTGTTTCACCCACTCCACCGGGGCCTCTAAAAACATTTTTCTTCCCTCTGCCACAAAAACACCCTGTTCATTTCTGGCTTTTGCTTTTTTCATGAGCAGTGTCAAATTTTTCATCTGCTGGTTTGATGTACTTGTAATCATAATTTCCCTCACTAAAAAATCCGTTATACCTGTCGCTAAGTATAACGGATTTCTCTCTAAAATGCAAAAATATATGATTCTATGTAAAATCAGATTACAGAGAAAGGTTCTTGCTGATCTCGTACTGATATTCCGGAATCTCTTTTTTCATTGCAAGTGCCTCGTCGATATCATAATCAACGAAATCACCATGACGGTATCCAACTACACGGTTTGTCTTTCCTTCGCAGAGTAAGTCTACTGCTAAGGCACCCATGGTAGACGCATATACACGATCTTTACATGTCGGGCTTCCACCACGCTGCATGTGACCTAAGATGGTTGCACGTGTCTCGATACCGGTTGCAGCTTCGATTCTCTTTGCCATACTGGAAGAATGTCCGATTCCCTCAGCATTTACGATGATATGATGCTGTTTACCGCGTTTACGGTTCTCGATGATGTGGTTGACTAATTTCTGCTCGTCATAGTCATATTTTTCCGGAAGTAAAATATCCTCAGCACCGTTTGCAATACCGCACCATAATGCGATATAACCAGCGCCACGTCCCATAACCTCGATGATACTGCAACGCTCATGGGAGGTTGATGTATCACGAACTTTGTCGATTGCTTCCATTGCTGTATTTACTGCTGTATCAAATCCAATCGTGTACTCGGTACATGCAATATCAAGGTCGATGGTTCCCGGAAGACCAATGGTATTGATTCCAAGTCCCGCAAGCTTCTGAGCTCCCTTGAAAGAACCGTCACCACCGATAACAATGATTCCGTCGATGCCATGTTTCTTACAGATCTCTGCACCACGCTGCTGTCCTTCTGCTGTTGTAAACTCCATACAGCGTGCTGTCTGTAAGATCGTACCACCGCGCTGGATGATATCGGAAACATCTTTTGCTTCCATATCAATGATCTCTTCCTGAAGAAGTCCTGCGTAACCTCGCTTAATTCCTTTTACCTTTTTTCCCTTTGCAATTGCTTCCCTTACAACTGCACGAATGGCTGCGTTCATTCCCGGCGCATCGCCACCACTTGTCAGCACACCGATTGTATTAATCTCTTTTGCCATTTATCGTTCCCTCCTAAAATAATATACCCATTTTTCTAATCTTTATTATTCTAATCTCTTTATTATTTCTTTTCAATGCTCTTTTCAACAATTTTTACATTTTTTTCGCCCAAAAATTCCGTCAAGTTACCGACAAGCTCCGGATTGATATGAATATTGTAATTTTGGCCTAATCTTTTCATGGCACGCGGCGAGGCAATATAGATCACAATCTCATCATTTCCGTCCGAACCATAGAGCCGGGAATACAGTTCTTTTTCTTTTTCTTCAAACGCTTCTTTTGTCGCAAACTGAAGCCACAGTTCCCGTTTGGTGTCATCAAAGGAATAGATTTTTTCACAGATCAGTTTTCCGTTTTTATCTTCCTCGACGTTGGCATGTCCGGCGACAAATACTTTTTCATCTTCGTTTAAATAGCGGCTGTATTTCTCGTAATCGCGCGGAAAAATAATAACTTCCACCGTTCCAAACAGATCCTCGACCGTGATGAATGCCATCGCTTTGTTCTGCTTGGTGTATTTGATGGTCTTTTCAGTGATGATGCCCCCAATGACAACACTCTGGTTATCTTTGATCTTTACGGCATTCGTTTCTTCATCCAGCATAAAATCTGCTGTCACGGCGCTGATATTTTTGCGCCATTTTTCCTCATATTCCTCCAACGGATGTCCGCTTAAATAAATGCCAAGAACTTCCTTCTCAAAACCAAGTTTGATCTCCTTGGTGTACTCCTCCACATTCGGGAACCGGACTTCATACGCCTTTTTTTCTTCCTCTGAGACAAGGTCAAACAAAGACATCTGCCCTGCAAGTGAATTTTTCTTTTCCTGGTTCAGGTTATCAATCAGCGTATTATATACTAAGAGCATCTGCTGTCTGTTGCCGTCTAATCCATCGCAGGCTCCAGCTTTGATCAGGTTTTCGACCGCACGCTTATTGACCTCACGCCCCGCCACACGGCTTAAAAAATCAGAAAGTGTGATATATTTACCGTTTGCCTCTCTTTCTGCTAAAATGATATCAATAACCTGTCTGCCGATACTCTTGATCGCATACATGCCGTAGCGGATCCCATCTTTTGTTGCCAAAAAGCGTCCTTCTCCCTCATTGATATCCGGGGAAAGCACTTTGATCCCCATCTGACGGCAGGAATAAATGTACTCGGCGACTTTTCTTGTATTGTCGATCACTGACGTCATGAGTGCTGCCATAAACTCAACCGGATAATAGTATTTTAAATATGCCGTCTGATAGGCAACCACTGCATAAGCTGCCGCGTGGGATTTGTTAAATGCATATTTGGCAAAATCGACCATGGAATCGTAGATCTGGTTTGCCGCCTGCTCGCTGATTCCGTTTGCGATACAGCCTTTGATGCCCTGCTCTTCATTGCCATAGACAAAGTTCTGACGCTCCGCGTCGATGACGTACTGTTTCTTTTTACTCATGGCGCGGCGGATGTTATCAGCCTGTCCCATTGTATAACCGGCAAGATTCTGCACGATCTGCATAACCTGCTCCTGATAGACAATGCAGCCATACGTCGGCTCTAAGATCGGCTCTAATTCCTTGCAGACATAGGTCACGCTCTCTGGTTCATTTTTTCCTTTGATATATTTGGGTATAAAATCCATCGGTCCCGGACGGTAAAGGGAAATGCCGGCGATGACATCCTCTAAGCTCTGCGGTTTTAACTCTTTCATGAAGTTTTTCATGCCCGCACTTTCTAACTGGAATACACCGTCGCATCTTCCGGTTCCGATCGAATCTAATACTTTTTTATCATCATAATCAATGTTATCCACATCAATTTTTATTCCATGATTTTTTTCCACAAGTTTGACTGCATCACTGATGACAGTTAAGGTACGCAGTCCAAGGAAATCCATTTTTAAAAGTCCGAGTTCCTCGATCGTGGTCATGACAAACTGTGTTGTGATCGTGCCATCGGAACTTCTCGACAGAGGCACATATTCGTCCATTGCCTTCTGGGAGATTACGACTCCGGCGGCATGCATGGAGGTATGGCGCGGCAGACCTTCTAGTCTTTTCGCCATGTCGATGAGTCTTTTTACCGTCTCATCCGACTCATACATGGAACGCAGTTCCGGGTTCATTATGAGTGCTTTGTCAATCGTGATATTGAGCTCGTTTGGAATATTTTTTGCAATCGTATCACAGAAATTATACGGCAGATCCATGACACGTCCGACATCACGGATGACACCGCGCGCCGCTAACGTACCGAAGGTAACGATCTGCGTTACACAGTCTTTTCCGTATTTTTCAATAACGTAATCAATGACTTCACTTCGTCTCTCATAGCAGAAGTCAATATCGATATCCGGCATGGTCACACGTTCCGGATTTAAGAACCGCTCAAACAGCAGGTTATAACGGATCGGATCAATATTGGTAATGCCCGTTGTATAAGACACAAGGCTTCCCGCCGCACTTCCCCTTCCAGGGCCAACCGGAATGCCGTGTGTTCTCGCATAGTTGATAAAATCCCATACGATCAGGAAATAATCGACGTACCCCATCTTCTGGATGACAGAAAGCTCATAGTCAAGCTTCGGCAAAAGCTCCTCATGCTTGTCCGGGTAACGTCTTACCAGCCCCTCATGACAGAGTTTGTTCAGGTAAGTCCACGAATCATACCCCTCCGGCACGTCAAAATGCGGCAGCTTGGTCACTCCAAATTCGATCTCCACATTGCAGCGGTCCGCGATCTTCTGTGTGTTGTCAATCGCCTGTGCCGCATACGGAAACAGCGCGCGCATCTCCTCCTCAGATTTCACAAAATACTGCCCGCCCTCATAACGCATGCGGTTTTCATCGGACAGTTTTTTTCCTGTCTGCAGACAGAGTAAAATATCATGCGGCTCGGCATCCTCGGCATATGTGTAATGCACATCGTTTGTCGCCACCAGTTCAATGCCTGTCTCTTCACTCATCCGCATCAGACCTGCATTAACGGTCTTTTGATCAGGGATTCCATGATCCTGCAATTCCAAAAAGAAATTGCCTTTTCCAAAACATTTTTCATATTTACAGGCAGTCTCTTTTGCTTCCTCATAAAGTCCACGTACCAGATAGCGCTGCACCTCACCGGCAAGACAGGCACTTAAGGCAATGATTCCCTCATGATAAGTTTCTAAAACTTCCATATCCACACGTGGTTTGTAGTAATATCCTTCCACAAATCCTTTGGAAACAATCTTCATCAGGTTCTGGTAACCTTTGTTATTCTCTGCTAAAAGTACCAGATGAGAATAACGGTCATCTCCATGGGAAAGCTCCCTGTCAAATCTCGATCCAGGTGCTACATATACCTCACAGCCTAAGATCGGCTTGATTCCGGCTGCCCTTGCTGCCTTATAAAAATCAATCACGCCGTACATCACACCATGATCTGTGATGGCGGCGCTGTTCATCCCGAGTTCTTTGACTCTTGAAACATATTCTTTTATCTTATTTGAACCGTCCAAAAGGCTGTACTCTGTATGGACGTGCAGATGCGTAAATGACATGCTTTGTTTCCTCCGCATTCTATTATATCGTCTCCCTGATAAATATTCAATTTTTTTCGCACACCTCATACATTTTTTCCTTTTTGTCTCTTTACAAATAAGCCGAAAATGATAAAATTTCATTCAGATCATTTTTAAACTGAAAATCTAGCGAAAGGAAACCATGAAAACAGGACTTGTAGTAGAAGGCGGCGGTATGAAATGTGCATACAGCGCCGGTATTCTGGATAAATTTTTAGACGACAATATCACATTTTCCTACTGCATCGGCGTGTCTGCCGGTGCTGCAAACACGCTGTCTTATCTTGCAGGGCAGCGGGGACGTAATCTCCGTTTTTATACGGAACATTTAAATGACCCGCGCTACTTAAGTGTACGCAGTTTAGTACATACTGGAAACTTATTCGGTCTGCAGTATATCTACGGAACACTGACCAATTCCGATGGGGCAGATCCGCTTGATTACTCTGCCGTCATGGAAAATCCGGCTGAATTTTATATGCCTGCAACCGATGCAGCAACCGGGCGTGCAGCTTATTTTTCCAAATACGACATTGTCCGTGACGACTACCGTGCTGTTATGGCAAGCTGCGCCCTGCCTGGTTTCTGCCGTCCTGTAAAAGTAGGGGACCGTTACTATTACGACGGCGGTGTTGCCGATTCGATTCCGCTGCACCATGCGATCGAACAAGGCTGTACCAAAATGGTCGTTATCCTCTCAAATCCAAGGAACTTCGTAAAAAAACCAGAGGCACACCGCCCGCTGTATAAACATATGCTGCATAAATATCCGAAAACAATCCAAAGCATCGACAACCGGCATATTAATTATCAGGCATCCATCGACCTTGCCAGCCGGTTAGAAAAAGAAGGCTATGTTTTTATCTTTGCACCAAGCCGCCATATGCCGCTTAGTACTTTTTCCAAGGATGCTGCCTTAGAACAGGATCTTTATGATCTCGGAGTTGCAGATTATGAAGCCCGCGCAGAAGAGTTGAAACATTTTTTGAACTAATTTATCTTACAAATAAAAGGACTTTTACCACTATGACCAAAGATCTTACCACCGGAAAAATCATGCCGATCCTGATCCGCTTTACGATCCCGCTCGTGCTCGGCAACCTGTTCCAGCTTACCTACAATGCCGTAGACAGTATCATTGTCGGGCATTTTGTCGGAAAAGAAGCACTTGCCGCTGTCGGCATCTGCAATCCGATTTCCACTCTGATGATCCTGTTTTTAAACGGACTGTGCATGGGTGCCAGCATTTTAATGGGAATGCAGTATGGGGCAAAAGATTACGACACGCTGCACCGCCAGATCAGTACCACCATGCTCTCCGGCGTTATTTTTTCGTTGATCTTATCCACAGCATGTATCCTGTTTGCAAGACCGATCCTGATCTTAATGCAGGCGGATGCAGGTATTTTATCCCTCACAACAGAATACTTACAGATCATCTTTTTAGGATTGGTCTTTACTTTTCTGTACAACTTTTTTTCGAGCACACTGCGTGCACTCGGTGACAGCAATACCCCGCTTTATTTTCTGATGATCAGTGCCGTTTTAAATATTTTAGGGGATCTGTTTTTTGTTGTCGTGTTGAAAGCCGGCAGCAACGGCTGCGCGGTATCTACCGTGCTGAGTGAAGCCTTATGCTGCGTTTTCTGTGTCATCTATATCCAGAAAAAAGTACCTCTGCTCCGGCTCGGAAAGAAATGGCTGGTATTTGACCGCTCGCTCTTAATGCGCACGATCGCCTATGGCTGGACATCCGCATTACAGCAGGCAACTGTACAGCTTGGAAAACTCGGCATCCAGGCAATCGTTAACACCATGGGTGTTTCGGTTGCAGCCGCATTTGCGATCGTAAACAGAATTGACGACTTTGCCTACACACCGGAACAGAATATTGCGCATGCCATGACTGCCTTAATGGCGCAGAATAAAGGTGCCGGAAAAAAAGACCGCATGCGGGAAGGATTCCGCTGCGGTATGATTCTTGAAATTATATACGGGCTTATTGTATTTGCACTCTGCTTTTTATTTGCCAGAGAATTTATGCTCTGCTTTATCAAAGATGAGGAAGTCATCGGTCACGGCGTTATTTACCTTCACCTGATTTCCCTAATGTATGTCCTGCCGGCTGTCACAAACGGTATTCAGGGATATTTCCGTGGCATCGGAGATTTAAAGATCACACTTATCAGCAGTTTTGTAAATATGGGAATCCGCGTGCTTGCCGCCGCACCTCTCGTCTTTAAAATGCATCTTGGCATTGAGGCGCTGCCGTATTCCTACCTTGCAGGCTGGATCGCCATGCTGATCGTGGAGCTGCCGCTTTTGCTGCGCAAAGTACACAGCAAATAAACAAATTTTTTCAGATTTCTTCCTCATCATGTTCCTTCATCTTCAAAATACAAATATTGAAAAAAGGACTCTATCCGTTTTGGGGATAAAGTCCTTCTTTTTCTATTTTGTATCTATGCAATTATCTCTTCAGGCACATTGTCTGATTCTCTCGCTGCCATCCACAATCTGTCACTTTACGCGCGCAGTCAGATGGTCTCCTTCCACGTCAATCAGGATCGTATCGCCTTCCCTTACCTCATCTGCAAGAATCAGTTTTGCGGACAGTGTCTCGACATGCTTCTGTAAGAAACGTTTGAGCGGTCTTGCACCGTAAACCGGATCGTATCCATTGTCCACGATATACTGCTTTGCCGCATCTGTCAGCTCCACTGTGATCTCACGGTCAGAAAGACGTTTGTTGAGATCTGTGATCAGAAGGTTGATGATGTTGCCGATATTGCCTTTTGTGAGCGGCTTGAACATGATGATCTCATCGAGACGGTTCAAAAATTCCGGACGGAAGTGTCCTCTCAGTTCGTTCATGACTGCCTCTTCACACTCCGGGTTGATATCTCCGTTGTCGTCGATTCCTTCGAGCAGGTGCGCCGAACCAAGGTTTGACGTCATAATAATGATCGTGTTTTTAAAGTCCACAGTCCTGCCCTGCGAATCGGTGATACGTCCGTCATCAAGTACCTGTAACAGCACATTGAATACATCCGGATGTGCTTTTTCCACCTCATCGAACAGTACGACGGAATATGGTTTTCTGCGGACTGCCTCGGTGAGCTGACCGCCCTCATCGTATCCGACATATCCTGGAGGTGCTCCGATTAAACGGGAGACGGAATATTTCTCCATATACTCACTCATATCAAGACGCACCATGTTAGACTCGTCATCAAACAGGCTTGCCGCAAGTGCCTTTGCGAGCTCCGTCTTACCAACACCGGTAGGTCCTAAGAACAGGAACGAACCGATCGGCTTTGTCGGATCTTTGATACCTGCTTTGGAACGGATGATCGCTTCTGTAACCTTTGTGACACCCTCGTCCTGTCCGATGACACGTTTGTGTAGTTCCTCATCGAGATGAAGTGTCTTGTTTCTCTCACTCTCCGTCAGTTTTGCAACCGGGATACCGGTCCAGCGGGAAATAATACGTGCAATCTCCTCCTCACTGACATTTTCATGTACCAGGGAAAGATCACGGTTCTTTACTTCCTCTTCTTCGGTTTCCAACTGTTTTTCTAACTGTGGCAGTTTTCCATACTGCAGTTCTGCTGCTTTTTCCAGATCATAATTCTGCTGTGCGGTCTTGATCTCATTTTTGACTGTCTCGATCTCCTCACGCAGTTTCTGGACTTTTTCTACCGATTTCTTTTCATTTTCCCACTGCGCTTTTTTCGTATTAAACGTATCGCGCAGTTCTGCCAATTCTTTCTGCAGGTCAGCGAGACGCTCCTGGCTTAACCTGTCTGTTTCTTTCTTTAATGCGGTTTCCTCAATCTCAAGCTGCATGACACGACGGTTTAATTCATCAAGTTCTGTCGGCATGGAATCAAGTTCTGTCTTGATCAGGGCACATGCCTCATCCACAAGGTCGATCGCTTTATCCGGCAGGAAACGGTCGGAAATATAACGGTTTGAGAGCACTGCTGCCGATACTAACGCAGAGTCTGTGATCTTTACACCGTGGAACACTTCGTAGCGCTCTTTTAAACCACGCAGAATAGAGATCGTATCCTCAACCGTCGGTTCATCCACCATGACCGGCTGGAATCTTCGCTCTAACGCTGCATCTTTTTCAATATATTCACGGTACTCATCGAGTGTCGTTGCACCGATACAATGCAGTTCACCACGCGCAAGCATAGGTTTTAACAGCTGTCCGGCATCCATTGCGCCGTCCGTTTTTCCGGCTCCGACGATCGTGTGCAGCTCATCGATAAACAGGATGATCTGTCCGTCAGAATTTTTGATATCATCAAGAACCGCTTTCAAACGCTCCTCAAATTCACCACGATACTTCGCACCTGCGACCAGGGCACCCATATCCAGTGCAAATAACTTTTTGTCTTTTAAGCCTTCCGGCACATCCCCTTTTACGATACGCTGTGCAAGCCCCTCTACGACTGCGGTCTTACCTACACCAGGCTCACCGATCAGTACCGGGTTATTTTTCGTCTTACGGGAAAGGATGCGGACTACATTACGGATCTCATCATCACGTCCGATGACCGGATCAAGTTTCTGCTCTTTTGCACGCGCTACCATATCGTAACCGTATTTTTCAAGAGTATCATAAGTAGCTTCCGGATTGTCCGAAACAACACGCTGGTTGCCGCGCACGGTTGAGAGTGCCTGTAAAAACCGGTCTCTCGTGATCCCATACTCTTTGAAGATCTCCTTCATCGCCTTGTTCGGATATTTTAACAGTGCAAGGAATAAATGCTCTACGGAAACATATTCGTCTCCCATCTGCTTTGCCTCGTCCTCTGCATGGATCAGCACTTTATTTAAGTCCTGTCCGACATAGACCTGACCGCCGGATACCTTTACCCTTGCTGCGAGATGTTTCTTTGCGTTATCCAGGAAATGCTCTTTCTGGATTTCCATTTTTTCTATCAGTTTTAAAATCAGTCCGTCTTCCTGCTGCAGCAATGCAACAAGCAGATGTTCCTGCTCGATTTCCTGATTGCCATATTCATATGCAAGTTTTTCACAATCATTGATCGCTTCTACGGACTTCTGTGTAAATTTCTGAATGTTCATATATCTTCCTCCCTCTTATTCAATTGTGGTCCAAACTGGACATCTATATCAAATGATGGAGAACCATCATGAGTTTTCTTACTTATTTCTTTTATTTCTATTTTTTCTGTTTACAATTTGTGTTATACACCTGATTGTTAGCACTGTCAAGAGGTGAGTGCTAATTATTTTATAAAAAAAATATAAACTGTCCTGCGAATACGATATGCTCTGCATCCGCAGGACTTTTTCCCTCACAATCCCCTATTCTTCTATCCGGATCACATCTTTCAGCACATAATGAAACGAAGGTGCAGACGCAAACTCATTCTCCGTATATCCCTGATTCAGATCATAAGTATCGTCCGGGTCATCCGGATCTGCCCCGACATAATCTCCCCGGAACACATCCAGTTTCCCCTGCTCAAACTGCCGGATCACTTCCTGCATTTTTTCCGCTGTGCCATCAGCAGCCGTGATTTCATTTAATTCTAACATCTGCACCCAGTCTTCTTCAAAACCGGCACCAATATCATTTCCATTGACCGTTCCTTTGATACTTTTCTCAATCACACGGTCGTTTAAAACTGCATCCACAGCTCCCATCATATAGGGTTCCCAGTTGATCTTGCATCCGGTAAGATAAGTGGTCGGCGCCACATCTTCCATACTCTGATTATAACTTACCAGATAAACCGGGGTCCCCGCAGCAGTTTCCTCACACGCGGTAGCCGGGCCTGCAGTATCCGAATGCTGTGATATGATCACACAGCCCTCATCGATCAGGTCTTTGGCATACTTTTTTTCCGTCCGGTAATCATTCCATTTATTGGTATAACGCACTGTCATCACCGCATCCGGTACGACTGATCTCACTCCGAGCAAAAATGCCGTATATCCGGAGATCACCTCCGCATAAGGATAGGCTGCAACATATCCGATCTTTGCCTGCTGCTCTGTGATCACGCCTTCTTTGATCAGTTCTTTCATTTTCATCCCGGCTGCCACTCCCGCCGTATACCTTCCCTGATAAATTTTCCCCATGAATGTATGATAATTTTTTAAGAGGGGCTCTTCATTTGCATTCGCACATGTTGCCATACAAAACTCAATCCCGGGATATTTTTCTGCAAACTCCTTCGTAACGGTTCCATAATTATAACTGGTCGTAAAAATCAGGTCACATCCGGCATACACAAGCTGCTGTAAGTACTCTGATTCCGTTCCCTCCGCAACATTATTGAGTGCAATGACTTTTACCTGATCCCCGTATTTTGTCTGGATTGCCTCCTGCGCATCAATAAAATTGCTGGTATATGCGGTACTCGCATCTCCAACATACACAAAACCAACAGTGATCTCTTTTTCTTCGTCTCTCAGAAAGTATACAGATGCCGACACAAAAGCAATCACAACCAGACAGGTGCACAATGTCACAAGATATACTTTTTTCACCCTACTCCTCCTCTTTTTCCCTGCTATGATCTGCATGTGCATGTTCTTTGTACAGACTGCATATGTCAATCTTTCCATTGTCAATCAGTGCTAACATAACATCGACAAGTCCTGGATCAAACTGCGTTCCCCTTCCATTTTTCAGTTCCTGTATCACATAGGCCATATCCAACTGTTTCCGGTAAACGCGATTCACCGTCATTGCATCAAATGTATCTGCAATTCCGATAATTCTGGCATTGATCGGGATTTCTTCTCCTTTTAACCCGTGCACATATCCTTTTCCATCATATCTTTCATGATGATATAAGGCACCCTCTTCCACATGGTCTACGATCGTGAAACTTTTTAAGATCTCCGCACCTTTCGTCACATGCGATTTCATAATTCCATATTCCTCGTCTGTTAATTTCTCCGGCTTATTTAAAATCCGGTCGGGAATACCGATCTTTCCGATATCATGTAAAAGTGCTGCCTTTTTCAGATCCTCACAGCTTTTCTCATCAAACCCAAGTTCTTTTGCGATCAGTACGGAATATTCTGCCACACGCTCAGAATGCTGACTTGTCCTCACATCTTTGGCGTCTACCGTCTTAGCAATCGTAAGTACCGTCTCATTCCCCATTTCCAGCTGCTTTTTTACCAGTTCAATCTCCTTTTTCTGAAGATTGATCACTCTCTGCACCTGTGTATGAAAAATCATCCAGGTCAGATAAGCTACTGCTAACGTAAACACTGCCACTATATAAACCACAAACCACCAGTGATCGTAGATCTCTGCCTTTTTTCAATGGTATACACACTTTCCACTACCGGATTCTGTCCCTTATGATCCAGCACCGCAATATGAAATTTATAGGTTCCTACCGGAAGATTTGTATAAATCACACTGGACATCTCACTTTGGGACATCACCTGCGGCTCACTGTCATACCCCTCTAAGTAAACACTTACATAAGGGATATTCACGGAATAATTGATAATTTCCGGAAATATCTCAAGCTTTTCTGCTCCCCTTTCCAGATAGATCACCTCTCCACGTCTGACAAAATGCGATACATCATCTATTTTTACGGATTTCATCTGCATACGGTAGGAACGGACAGAAACCTCATAATTTTTAAGATTCATACAAATCACTCCCGTATCTGTGGAAAAATAGAAATTCATATCTTCATCTACATAATTCCATGCATTTGGTGTCAGCGCCCAGTTAAGCCCGGCATCACTGTTTAACAGTTTATACTCTAATTTCCTCCCGGACAAAAGCTCCTCTTTATCCACAACATAGATCCCCGCTGACCCTGGTATAAACAAAGTATGGTCGATTCCCTCCACAATATCATAATTATTATAATAAGGAAATTTATCAAGACTCCTGATTTTTCCTTCCGTATCCATGTAACAGATTCCATTACTTGTTACAATAAATACACCTCCATCCTCATTTTTCACCATACGGAGAATCACCTCTGAGCTTAATCCATCCTCTTTGTTGTAAACATCATTCACTTTTCCATTTTTTATCACCGCGATTCCATTTCCATCCGTGCCGGCAAATATGGTTCCGTCTTCCTGTTCTAATACACAAAGAATCTTCGGTACCGTAAGTCCATCTGATTCACCGGTCACTTTTGTAATCTCCCCATCCCGGATAAATGTAAGTCCCGCATCTCCTGCCGCAAGTATCGTCCCGTTTTTTAGTTCTTCGACGGTACGGTATTTATTACCATTTGCCCCACTGGCATTATCATAGACAAAAGTCTCTCCTTTTGCTGTAATCTCATAAATGCCCTTTCCCGTTGTGCAGATCCACAAGTTTCCACAGCTGTCTGTCCGAATACATCGTATTCTTGTGCCAGCTAAGGTTTCCGTAACATCATCCGTATATTCTTCTCTGGTCTCTTCATCCATTACCTCTAATCCGCTGTCCGTTCCTATATAAAACCTGTTCTGCCATTTCGTAACTGAATTGACAACTTGATTTTCCTGGATAGCTCCTGTCTGCAATGATGTAAATACCGACTTACATAAACGAAGAACGCCAAGCCTTGACGATGTAAACCAGAGATTTCCCTGATAATCCATCAGCATATGATCAATCGAACTGTTGAATGTATCTGTATTTATCATTTTAAAATCTGTCTGTTCTACAAAATATCCCACTCCGTTATCGGCACAGACAAACATGGCTCCGTCATCTAAAAAATACAGTGACTTTATATTTGATAATTCTTCACAGCCTTTCGTTTCCCTGTATTTCCACTCTCCCGTATCACAGCCATAGCAAAGTATCTCATTCTGTGAAGTTCCGGCATACAAAAGCCCGTTTTCATCAAACTTACAGCAGGAAAAATCAGCTCCCTCGGATGGCTCCACAACATCCGTGATCTTTCCCTGCCTGATAAAATACAGTTTTCCATCATCGGTTACTGCTGCAACTGTTCCATTTGCATCTGCATCCATACTTTTTACATACACAATATCTTCCATCGTCTTTTTCACATTTAACCCACCTGCTAATGTGACAATGGAAAGTGCCCCGGCTGTTCCAACATAATAATTTCCATCTGCGCACTGTGTAATACAACGCACCGAATCCGATGCAAGTCCCTGTTTTTCAGTAATAACATTTGCAACCGTATCATTGATAAAGATGGAAAGTCCGCTGTCATTCGTTCCAACCCACAGTCTGCCTTCCTCATCCGTATACAGGCAGTTCACGGTTTTTATCGATTCATATTCATTGATCCATTGAAATTTTGTGCCATTATACCGGTACAGCCCGCCATATGTTCCAATCCATAAAACGCCATCCTTCGTCTGCACAATATCATTGGCACATCCACCCGGTATTCCATTTTCCCTGCCATAAACAGTCTGAAGATAACTACTGTAATCTTCCTGTTCTGTAACTGTTTTTGCCGTTACTGTCTCTCCCCGGATCACACCAAGCGCCAATATACAAAGAAACATCATGAGCAAAGTATGCTGTCTTTTAGATACAATTTTTTTCTGAAGCAATTTTATAAGAGAAAATACTAAGACGATCGTTATAACCTTATCAAGAAAATCAAGATAAAACTGTCCCATACAGTGACTGAAAAAGCTGTTGAATCCAACTTTTTCCATAGACTCAATAACACCGTCTCCCCAGATATTCTGCGTAGAACCATCACAATACAGATAATTAAGCGGGACAGAAAGTGTCACCGATAAAACCGCTATTAAAAAACTTGTTGAAAGTACTCCATAAAGATTTTTTAAAAATCCTTTTTTCACACATATGCCGGTCGTTATGCCGACCATAGCACTGACCACTGCGTAAAACATATTTGTCCAGGAATATAAAATCCCATAGGTAAGATTTACCGTCATCCCGACCATAGCTGCACAGAAAGGTCCCAGCACATACGCCGCCGTTACTGTTCCAAAAGAATCAAGCCACAACGGCAGCTGCAGTCTGTCAGACAAAATCCTGCCGGCAAAATTCATCACTATACATCCAAGTACAAACGTGCTGATCACATACCATTTTTTATTTTTCATAACCTTTTCCTCATGTGTACATCAATAACACAGGTGCTATTGCTTTATCCCAGGTAACTCTACTAATATTTTAACAAAAACCGGTAAAAAGACAACTGTTTCCGTCGATTTCATACATTAATTTTTTAATGTACGAAAGTACCAGGTTACAGGATTTCTGTTTCATTTAAAATTACAATATGTTAGAATAAAGCAATCAATGTAATTTATCGAATGAAAATGCTTAAAAATACCGTACAGGTATGGAGAATAATGTGCAATGGAGGAATATCATGGAACACCAGACAAATTCACGCTTTACAGATTATTCCTGTAAAGATTTTATCACCGTTTTATCCGGCAAGTCTCCGGTTCCGGGAGGCGGAGGTGCCGCTGCCCTCGCCGGCGCGATCGGTATCGCTCTTGGAAATATGGTCGGGAGTCTTACCGTTGGAAAAAAGACCTATGCCGCTGTGGAAAAGGATATCATTCAATGTAAGAAAAAAGCTGACGACATCACAGCACGGCTTTTAGATCTTGTGGAAAAAGACGCCGAAGCTTTCGAGCCGTTAAGCGCCGCCTATGGCATGCCAAAAAGCACACCGGAAGAAATTGCAAAAAAGGCAGAAGTAATGGAAGCCGCCTTAGTGGGAGCCTGCGAAGTTCCACTTGGGATCATGCGAACCTGCGCAGAGGCGATCGATCTGATTGAAACCTTTGCCGAAAAGGGCAGTAAAATTGCTATCAGCGATGCCGGTGTCGGCGCCACGCTGCTAAAATCTGCTCTCCAGGGGGCATCCTTAAATATCTACATCAACACAAAATCCATGGCTGACAAAGAAGCTGCCGCTTCTTATAATAAAGAGGCAGACATGCTGCGTGAAAAATATGAAAAAAAAGCGGACGAAATTTTTCAATCTGTCTGCAATAAAATCCGCTAAATCGGAAAACCATATATTTTTTCATCCGCTATTTGGTGACGATATCATCTGGATCAACAGAATTAAAACATCATTATTATATGGAGGTACCTATGGCTAAATTATTATCAGGAAAAGAAGTTACCGCTTCTTTAAATGAAGAGATCCGTAAAAAAACAGAACTGCTCACTGCACATCATATCACACCAAAACTTGGCATCATCCGCATTGGTGAAAGAGAAGATGATATTTCTTACGAGCGCGGTGCGACTAAACGCTGTGAAACTCTTGGCGTTTCCTATGAAAAATTCCTGCTTCCGGAAGATGCCTCAGAGGAAATGGTTTTAAATACGATCGCACAGGTAAATGAGGCAGACGATATTCACGGCGTATTACTCTTCCGTCCTCTGCCGCGTCATTTAGATGAAAATAAGATCATCAACGCGCTCGCCGTAGAAAAGGACATCGACGGCATTACTGACCGTTCCATGGCTTCTGTTTTTCTCGGAAAACAGGGTGGTTTCGCACCATGCACACCGAGTGCCTGCATGAAGATTTTAGATCATTATAGCATCGACTGCACCGGTAAAAAAGCGGTCGTAATCGGCAGAAGTCCGGTCGTTGGAAAACCTGCCGCCATGATGCTGCTTCAGAAAAATGCAACCGTAACTATCTGTCACACGAAAACTACAGATATGCCATCCGTTGTAAAAGAAGCAGACATCGTGATCGTTGCTGCCGGGAGAGCCGGTGTCATCGACGCAAAATATCTGCGTGCCGGTCAGACTATCATCGATGTCGGCATCAACGTAAACGAAGAAGGCAGGCTCTGCGGTGATGTCAGCTTCGCCGACGCTGAACCTCTCGTAGACGCGATCACCCCTGTTCCAGGAGGTGTCGGAAGCGTCACAACCTCCGTACTGGTTGAGCACGTTGTGGATGCCGCTCTCCTAAAGGCTGGATTAGACATCTTATAATTGTGCTGCACCAGTACATCATTTTTCTAAATAGCAACAGGTCACTGCACTAGAAAAAAGTCTCAACGCAGGCATAGCTTTCTACGTTGAGACTTTAAATCTACTCTCCAATCACAACTTTACAGTCCTTTTTATAGCCTATCAGAACGTCATATTCATCTATGATAATAATAACCTTTTTGATCTACAAACCAGTAGTATCCAACTCTACGATCATCTGACCGAGTTTCTGCTCTTTTAACAGATAACACATATAGATTGGAAGATATGTCACAATTCCTTCTGTTTCTACATTTCCAACGGAAAAAACATAGGCTTTCTCAAGATGATAATCCGGTATGTTCATAAAATTATCCAAAGCTTTGTGTGATTTATATGCCTTACCAGACTTAACTTCAATCGGAACAACTTTTCCATTCATTTCTATCACAAAATCCATTTCACCAATATTTTTCTTTTTACAGAAATATGGTGTAAAACCATTCGCCGTTAATTGCTGTGCGACAGCATTTTCAAAGTGTGCTCCGTTGTTCACTTCTCCGTTTTTATTAATTAATTCCATTTTTGTTTCTGCCGGATATGCACTTGTCAACAATCCAATGTCGCTCGAAAAAAGTCTGAATATATTACTGCTCTTGCTTGCTAAAAGTGGAATAACTGGTGCCTCAATATTATAAACCGGCAACGCCACTCCTGCATCTTTTAACCACAAAAAACTATTTTCGTATCTGTCAAATTTCAGTTCTTTATCCAACATCGTAAATACAAACTTTTTATTCTGCTTATTTAGTTCAGCAGGAATAATGTCATATATGGACTTTAACTTAAGCTTTCTGTCCTCAATCTCATATTGGGAAAAATCCTCTTTATAAAGCGTTGTTATATCACGTTGTACTTTGTCAACCTCTCGAATATCTTTTGTTTCTATATAAGTTTTTACAGCATCTGGCATTCCTCCAACAATAAGATAAACAAAAAACATAGACAAAAGCTTCTGATGTACAAATTCGTCCACAGGACTGGCGTTTTTAAATTTTTCATTTAGCATATCTAATGTAGTTACTGAGACATTATTCGCCATCATAAATTCTTCGAAATCCATAGGGTACATCTTTAAAACAGTCAGGTATCCAACCGGAGCCGAAGCGATACCTTTCAGTTCTACCCCTAATAAGGATCCGCTCATTACATACTTAAAACTTCCCTCATCTACAAGAAATTTTATTTTAGTTACTATTTCCGGGCATTTCTGAATCTCATCAAAAAAAACAACCGTTTCATGCGATTTGCAATCTTCTGGCATGATCATTTTTAATTTAATCAAAAAATCTTCCGCACTCATCTCTACATTTAAGTAGGAAACCATATCCGGCTGATCAATAAAATTCACTTCAAACTTAGTATATCCGCTCTTTTCAATTTCATCTCTTATGAGCCATGTTTTTCCTATCTGTCTTGCTCCTGTCACTAATAATGCCTTATTTGAATTTTTAATCCATTCGCCAATTGCAATTGAATCTTTTCTGTACATAAATTCATACCTCCAATTACACAATACACTATCTGCCCCGTTTTTTCAATCATTATCATTACAATTTGCCCCGTTTTTAAATTTAATATAATTATATTTTGCCCCGTTTTTAACATTGCTATTCACCAAGTCTGCCCCGTTCATCAAAAAAATCCGCAGGTGCGCTCTCACATCCTGCGGATTTTTCATCTCAAAATAATTATTTTACAGTAGAAACGATCAGACTCATCTTCCCCTGCATCTCAACTTTTCCATAACCATTCGGCAGGATAAAATGATCTCCCTTCTTCACCGGGCTGCTGCCCACGATTCCATCTCCCTCTAAAACAGATACTAACAGGAACGGATACTTCTGCTCAAATTCCATCTTTCCATTTACATCTGCCTTAAAGATCGTATAGTATTTGCAGGAATACAGCTCATTCAACTGATTTTCCGGCAGATTCAATGCGGATTTTACACTGTCATCCACAGATTTTGCCGGAACTGTGATCACATCAATACTCTTTTCTACATGCAATTCTCTCGGCTTGCCATTTGAAAGACGGTCATAGTCATAAACACGATAAGTAATATCACTGTTCTGCTGTGTCTCTAAGATTAAAAGTCCACCCTTGATCGCATGAACTGTTCCCGGATCGATCTGGATAAAATCACCTTTTTTCACCGGAATCTCACGGATAAATTCTTTCCATCTTCCCTGATGGATCATATCGGAAAGTTCTTCTTTCGTCTTTGCATTATGTCCGATGACAAGTGTTGCTCCCTCCGGTGCATCCATGATATACCAGCACTCCGTCTTTCCAAAAGAACCATTTTCATGCACTTTTGCATAATCATCATTTGGATGTACCTGGATACTTAAATCGTCTCTTGCATCAATGATCTTCGTGAGAAGCGGGAAACGGTCACAGTCGTAATTGCCGAACACTTCCGGATGTTCTTTCCATACAGCAGATAACTTCATGCCGGAAAATGCGCCGCTTCGAACGGTTCCGTCTCCGTTTGGATGTGCGGAGATGCCCCAGCACTCGCCGATGTCATCACCCTCTACCGGATAGCCGAACTCCTCTCTTAACTTTGTACCGCCCCAGATATTGTGCGTACATACTGGGTCTAAAAATAAAATATCTTTATTTGCCTGATTCATACTAAGTATTCCTCCATTCGTTTCTATTACTTTCTGATACCAGAATGCCGAATCCTTTACAATGCGCTGCTGCGTTGTAAAGTCTACATAAATGATACCAAAACGCTGTTTGTATCCATCGGACCACTCAAAATTATCAAGAAATGTCCACAGGAAATATCCCCTTACATCTGCACCTTCATCGCTTGCACGCTGCATGGCTCCGATATAGGAATCCAGAAACGTGATACGGTTTGGATCATGCACCCTGCCATCTGCGCTGATATTATCATGACAGGACATGCCGTTTTCCGTGATGTAAAGCGGCAATGGATAACGCTCTGTCAGAAATTTTATACCATAATAAAAAGCTTCCGGCGTTACCGGCCAGTCTGCTCCTGTCTTAGGAAATCCCGGTTCACGGTCCACAAATTCCGGTTCACCGTTCTCTCCTGCACGGACATAGTAACCATTGTATATATTCTGTCCCATAAAATCAAGTGGCTGATGGATCAGCTTCATATCTTCTTCCGTGATCTCTGGCAGATACTGCGCAAATTTCTCCAATCCTTCTTTCGGATAATGCCCTAAAAATACAGGATCCGAAAACCATGCTACATTCCAGGTCCAGTTATCCATCGGATTATAGAAACCAAAATATACTTTTTTCGCAGCTTCAATGTCCTCCGGTTTATCCGTATAAGGATAAGCGACACCTCCGGTCGGTGCGTATCCGACTTTGATATCCCGGACTGCATATTTACGCAGATTGATAACAGCCTGGCCATGTGCCTTCATCAGATTGTGTGCGATCTGGAAAGTATCTTTGATTGACATTTTTACTCCCGGTGCATGTACACCGCTTAAATGTCCAAGTCCAACCACACACTGCGGTTCATTGATCGTGATAAAGTATTCACAAATATCGGAAAAACGCTCTGCAACTACCTTCGCATACTCACCAAACCAGTCTGCCACTTCCGGGTTCAGCCAGCCACCCTTTTCATAAAGAGCCTGCGGAAACTCCCAGTGAAACATGGTAATATATGGCGTAATCCCATTTTCTTTCATACATGTGATCATATCACGGTACATCCGGATCGCTTTTTCATTGACACGACCGGTTCCTTCCGGCAGAATACGTGCCCAGTTTAATGAAAAACGATATGCCTTGATACCAAGATTTTTCATCAGCGCGTAATCTTCCTTATAATGATGCATATGATCACAGGTCGTATAAGCATTCTGATTTTCGAAAATCCTGCCTGCCTCCGTAAATGCATCCCAGACTGTTTTTCCTCTTCCATCGTTTGCATCGGTTCCCTCTACCTGATAGGAACTGCTCGCAACACCCCAAACAAAATCATCCCGAAACATTCTTCTTTTCCTTTCCCAGTGAATTATTTTTCAGAGGAACCAATGACAGACACCAGATAAAATGGCACTGCATCATTCTCGTGTGTCTCTGTCAGACGCACCTCCACTTTATGTACTTTATTTTCGCCATGTTCTAAGATGGTGTCAAGTTCTAATTTATCACCCCAGGTCTCATCAAAGTTCGCATCCAGACGGACTGCATGTTCTGCATCGCCGTCCACAATGATCTCTGCAACCGGTGCCGGAAGTTTTACGGATTTTCTGTACTGTACTGAAATATTGCAGCCCTCAACATCAAGTGTGATGGAATCACCTTTCTTTGAAGCTGTCCATCCGTGTTTGAAACAGTCGGTAATATCTCTCTGTGCGGACGTATCTGCGACAAATCCATGGCAGACTACGTTTTCGTCGCTGTTCTGATGACGGATGGATTTCTCATAAGTATTTTTTGTGAGAGGTGTCGGATAATCCGGTTCGCTCTGTTCCGTTGCATCTTCTGTTTTTACTTTATCTAAAAAGTATGTAATCACCGATGCGACAAGTGCATGTCCGGCATCATTCGGATGCAGGTCATCCGGTGTGATCTCACGGTTTTCGATGCGCCCGGCGACAACTTCCGGGTAGATCGTACTCTGCATGCTGACAGCCGGAAGATTATAATATCTTGCAATGCGTCCGTGCATCAGCTGCGCATTGGCACCGTTATTGTAAAATACGTTGTGCACTAAAAGAACTGCCGGTTTTGTCTTACTGGTATATACTTTTCGCACCAGTCCCTCATAGGTCTCCATAAAGTGCTCCGTGCTGTCATCGTTGACGGAAAACTCGATGATGACAAAATCCGGCTCTTTGGAAAGCAGATCAGCTTCTGCGCGCGCCACACCAAACTGTGAGGTTGTTCCGCCGATTCCTGCATTGATGTAAGTAAAATCAGCCTGTGGAAATGTCTTTTTCCACCACTCATAGACATGGTATGCGTAACAGAGTTCCGGTTTGGAAGAAAGGCTTCCCTGAGTGATCGAGCCGCCTAAAAATGCAATATTTAAAGCTTCGCCTGCTTTGGCGCGGTCCATAACTTTTTTTAAGCGGTATAAGTTGCCGTGGTTGGCAATGCCGTTTTCGTATTTGATCTGATATTCCATGTTGATGTTCTCCTTTTTGGATATTTTGGGGGCGAAACTTGTTTTAGATTCATGAACGTTTCGAGCTGGGGAGCAATTTAATGAAGGCACGCTCTCGCTGCGTGTCGCTCGTAGCGGTACTAAGCGGCTAAAATACACCCGCTAAGTACCGACGGCTCCCCAGCACCTTCTTATAAATTGCGCCCCAGCTCGAAACTGCCTTTAATCTTTTGACAAGTTTCGCATTGGCTATATATTCAATAAATGTATATTATGACATTTGGGCAAATAACATACTCTGCTGTATATCTTATGATTCCCAGATTTCATCTCCGAGTGATGTAATATATGCTGCAAGTTCGTCCGACATCTGCTCTGCCTCCGGGATACGGATATGTCCAGGTGTGCCGGAGCCATTTTTCGTGTAGAGGAAGTGATGAACTCTGCTGCTTCCAATACGGGTGCAGACTTCATCGATGGAGCGATCCCAGTTTTTATCATGACACAGGATCGTGGTAGCTAAAATGATCTGTGCTTTTGGATATAGTTCCATCAGTTTTTCGATGAATGCCTGATAATGTTTTCTCCAGTTTTTGGATTTTTCACTGTCATAATCTTCTGCCATATAGTCTACCGGGTGATTGTCGTTTTGTCCGATTGCAACAACGACTACATGTGGTATATATCGTGAAAAATCCCATGGTTTGGTCGGTCCAAGATCCGGGTGGTACTCGATCTTGTCATAGCAGGACTCGACACCTTTATAGTGCGGTGCTGCAAACCAGCCGGTATCATCTAAAAGTGAGATTCCACCCTGTGAAGTGTCGTGGATCTGCGCATTTAATTTTCGCGCCGTCATCCACGCATAGGAATACCAGCTGTTCGAATATTCCCCATCATGCTCAGGATCCGGCTTTCCAACATATGCCACAGCCTCCGAAACTTCTCCACAGGAAACACTGTCACCAAAAAATTCCATTTTCCGTTTTGGTTTTTCCGGCAGTGGCAGAACTTCCGCTCCATCATCAATCTCAAATCCATAGAACGTAAAAGTATGACAGGAATCCATACGCTTAAATAACAGCAGTTCATGTGTTCCCTCTGAAAGTCCCTCCGCCAAAGTATAAGTCTTTTTCTCTTCATCAGACGACAAGGTAAAACGCTTCTGTTCCCCGTCTATAAAATATCCCAGTTCATTCGTCCAGCAGGAACGATGGTTTGCGATCACTGCCTTTAAGGATGTTCCGGTAAATTTCATTCCAATTGAGCTGCACGCATAGACAAGAACCGGTGCAAGCCTGTCATCAAAATCAATTCTTCCGCTGTAAGATAACATCTCATTATCTGGTTTAATTATCATGTTCTGAGTTCCCCTCCAAAAATTAAATATGTAAGCAGACTGCCCGCTCCGCGGACATTCCATTATGATAAAATGCACGTTCTGCGGACACTCCATCACACGTTTCATGAATTACGCAACAAGGCTGCCGCAATTTTCATTGCATCTGGCAGCCTGTGTTACGAATCAATTTTATGCTATTAAGGATGAATAGCAGCAATTTTAGCGTCTTCCGATCTCGGTATCTTCCGGTGTTACGACACTGTTTTCTTTGATGTAATCAATGATATCATCAAGTTCTGTAAATGCAAGACCAACATAGCTGTCTGCAGCACCGTAGTAAATTGCAATTTTTCCGGATTCGGAATCATGGATTGTTGCACATGGGAAGCATACGTTCGGAACAAATCCGCGCTCCTCATACCATTCTTCCGGTGTGAGTAAGAATGTCTCACAACGATATTTTACGATAGATGGATTGTCAATGTCTAAGATTGCTCCACCGATGGAATATACATAACCGTTACAGGTTCCGCTTACTCCGTGGTAGAATAACAGCCATCCTTCGGATGTTTCGATCGGGGCAGCACCTCCACCGATCTTTAAGGACTCCCACCACTCAGAGCCTTTGCCCATCACATGTCTGTGTTTTCCCCAGTAAGTAAGATCCGGGCTCTCGCTCACGAAAATATCACCGAACGGTGTATGTCCGCTGTCGGACGGACGGGATAATAACATGAAGTTTCCGTTGATCTTTCTTGGGAACAGCACTGCATTTCTGTTGAATGGAAGGAACGGATTCTCAATTCTTGTGAATGTTTTGAAATCTGTTGTCTTTGCTATACCGATTGCTGCGCCGTAGAAATCCTGACACCAGATGATGTAATAGGTATCTTCTACTTTTACAAGACGCGGATCATATGCATAACGCGGCATAAACGGTTTGCCTTCCTCGTCTACGAAATTGATCTTGTTTTCATCAAAATTCCAGTGGATCGCATCTTTGCTTCTTCCAAGGTAAATGTAAGGAATACCGTTAGTCTGCTCTCCACGGAATACACCGATGAATCCATCTTCATACGGCATAACGGCACTGTTGAAAATTCTTGCAACACCTTTTACCGGGTTACGTCCGATGATCGGGTTCTCATTGTATCTCCATACCGGTGCTCCTGTTAAGTTTTCCGGTCTTTCCTGCCATGGTACATTTGGTACCGGCTGGCTGATCATTTTATATTTGCTCATCTTATTCCTCCATCCTTGCGTTTTGGCACGCATATTTCCGATTTTCTTCGTTCTTTCTTTTCAGCTTTTATTTTACATGTAAGAAATCCTCTTTCTTTTCATGCAGAATTTTATGTAACTGTCTTATTTTTCTTCCTTTGCAAGGAACTCTAAATTCTTCTCGATCAGTCCGCATCTCTGTGCCACACACTCAACACTTCTGCCCGGATCCTGTGGTGTGTTAAATACATAATCAACCAGTTTATCCACGGTAGTTGTTGCTACATGCATTCTTGTATCAGAAGATGCATAGTAGATAAATACTTCGTTGTTCTCATTTACGATCGCGCCGTTGGTAAATACAACATTGCTTACATCTCCGACACGTTCCTCGCCCCTCGGTCCGATCAAAAGTCCGGACGGCTCTGCGATCACTTTAGAAGGATCATTTAAGTCTGTTGCAAATGCATAGATAACATAACGGAGTCCTGCTGCGGTGTTGCGGACACCATGTGCAATGTGGATCCAGCCTTTGTCTGTCTTGATCGGAGTTGCACCTGCACCGTTCTTTGCCTCTGTGATTGTGTGGTATTTACGAAGACTTGTCATTTTCTCCTCGTCGATCACTGCATGTGTGATATCTTCGCAAAGTCCAAATCCGATTCCTCCGCCTGATCCGGTTTCAATAAAGTCATCCATCGGTCTTGTATAGAATGCATATTTTCCATCTACAAATTCCGGATGAAGTACCACGTTTCTCTGTTGCGGAGAATTTAAAGTAACAAGATTTGGCAGTCTCTCCCAGTTCTTTAAATCTTTAGTACGAACGATTCCTGCTGCAGCTACGGCTGCGGAAAGATCGTTTACGGTTGTATCTTTTGATTCAGAACAGAATACACCATAGATGTAACCATCCTCATGTTTAGTCAGACGCATATCATAGACATTTGTCTCTTCCGGACAGGTATCCGGTAAAAGGATCGGATAATCCCAGAAACGGAAACCATCGATTCCGTTATCACTCTCAGCTACGCCAAAGAAAGATTTTCTGTCGTTTCCTTCGATTCTTGCAACCAGATAATATTTTCCGTTCAGCTCAATCGCACCGGAATTCATCACTGCATTGATGCCAAGGCGCTCCATAAAATATGGATTTGTCTCCGGATTTAAGTCATATCTCCAGGTCAGCGGAATATGCTCTCTTGTCAGTACCGGATATTCGTAACGGTCATATACACCATTGTAAAAATCCGATTTTACATTTTTGCGGGAAAGCAGTTTTTCCTGCTTTTCTTTTTCTACATAATATCTCTCATGTAACATTCGTCGAATCTCCATTCTTTTTCTAAAAATAAATGAATCTGTTTTATGCTCCGATTCTGCGGATGACTTCTATACACATTCTTCCATTATGATACGGACATTTCCACGGCTCTACGATCGGTCTGTCTAAAATCGGACTTCCATCCTCATTGACTTCCCAGAACCACTCAGAACCATTTCTCTTATCAACCACATAGGTTTTGATGAACTCCCACTCTGCCAGTGCAGCATCGCAATATTCAGAATGTCCTGTGTTTCTTTCATAACCATTTAAGAAACCAACAACGGTTTCTGCCTGCACCCACCAGACGCGGTGTGCATTGACCACTCCGCGGTCACATTCATTTGCAAGAGAATGACCATCAAATGCCACCTGATAAATTCTTGAGGTCAGTGTCTTTGTGATCGGTGTCATTTTCTCACGGTAATGTTCATTGTTTAATACATCGACACCGCGATCCATCAGCCATGCTGTCTCAATGTCATGACCATAAGAATGAAGGTCTAAGATTGTGTTATAGTCTGCATCAAAAAATACTTCCTGACGCTGTTTTGCCGGATTGTATACCTTATCTGCAAAGGTATCCATGATCCACATCAGTCTCTTTCCAACCTTTTCATTTTTTGTCACGCGGTACAATTCTGTATACGCTTCAAAAACATGAAGCAGTGTATTCATTGTCTTATCTGCAAGTACACCGTTCTCAGAAAGCTTTTCGTTTGATTCCGGTTTAAAATCTCTTGTAAAAGCTTCTAAGTAGCCGATCTCATCGGTGCAGCGCTCCTCAATGATATCAAACAGGGAAAAAGCAAGTTCTAACGCTTCCTTATCCCCGGCTGCATCATAGTAAGATGACAACGCATAAATACAGAATGCCTGATTGTATGTATGTTTAGTTGTATCAAGTGGTGTTCCGTCATAATTTAATGACCAGAAGATCCCTCCGTATTCTTTGTCGATACAATGTTCCCTTAAAAATTCATAACCATGTTTTGCCTCGGCAAGCAGGTCTTCTCCCTTAAAACCTGCTGCCTCGCATTCCTCTTCCGAAATGCCGCCGTCTTTATAAAGTAAATACGCATTTGCAAAAAACCAGGTAATACGGCTGTTTAAGATACATCCTTTTTCTGCTTTTTCATCCAGTGCAAGATCATAGGAAAGATAACCGTAATATCCGCCGAACTTATCATCCCGCATACCTCTCCAAAATGGAATGATATGTGTGAGCAGTTCGTGTTTTGCTTCTGCTGCAAGTTCTTTTAACTCACTCATAACCGTTTCCTCTTTCTCTCTTTAGCCTTTTACTGCACCAGCAGCAATTCCACTGTAAATCTGTTTCTGACAGAGGATAAATACGATCAATGCCGGAAGCAGGGAAATGATAACACCTGCACAGATCAGGTTGTACTGACTTCCCATCGGGCCAACAAATGTATAAAGTGATGTCGCGATTGTATGTAACTTTTTATCCATCAGATAAAGGTTTGCCATATAGTACTCGTTATAAACACCAACCCCCTTTAAAATACAGGATGTCACGATTGCCGGTTTTAACAGTGGAAGCATAATTTTCCAGTAAATTGTCCAGTAGGATGCGCCATCAATGATTGCCGATTCATCCAGAGATATTGGTATATTTTCCATAAACTGAATGAAAATGTAAATTGAGATAACATCCGTTCCGCACATCAGAATAATATATCCATATAAATGATTGACAAAGTGCAATGCTGTCATGATATTATATACAGTTACCTGCATTGCAACTGCCGGAAGCAGTGAAGCAAACAAAAACAGGTTTCGGATCAGTCCGTTTCCCGGGAATTTAAAACGGTTTAACACGTAAGCAAGCTGTGTTCCGATTACAATGGAGACAACCAGGACAGATACCATAACGATCACAGAGTTTAAGAAAGCTCTTCCCATATCCGCTGTCTGAAATGCTTTAATAAAATTATCAAAATTCAGCCAGTTCTTCGGCAATGTCATAACATTGGTCGTCTGATATTCTTCCTGTGTCTTAAACGCTGTAATCACACAGGAGATAACAGGAACAACTGCACAAAGTCCAAAGAAAATCAACGATACATATTCAACGATCAGCCAGAGGATTGCACCAACGGTATAATGTTTTTTTCTTTTCTGCACATTTACATTATGTTTTCTCATCTTCCTATGCCACTCCCTTTCCAGCTTTCTTTGCCTGTTTTTCCGCTTTTAATCTTGCGCGTTTTGCCTTGTAGGATTCATCCTCACTCTCAGCATCACGGAAGATATATTTAAAGAATAACTTCTGTAAAATCGTACATGCAAAAATGATAAGGAGAAGTACGACTGCCATTGCTGATGCAAGACCGACTTTCTGGCTTACATGAGCGATCTCATTCATAATTACAAAATATGTTCCGGTTCCATTTGCACCATCTGTGATAACGTAAGGCTGCTCAAATGCACTTAAGGAACCTGTGATAGAAAGAATTACATTTAAAGTGATAATTGTTTTGATACTCGGCAGAATAATATGTTTAAACTGCTGAAATTTATTTGCACCATCTAACTCTGCTGCTTCGTAAAGGTCTGCATCCACAGACATGATTGCACCGATAAACAATACCATGTTCTGTCCAAAATAACGCCATACCGAAGTAGCCACCAAAGACCAGTTGTTAATTGACTGATCTTTCAGCCAGTATGGAAGATTGTCAAGTTTAAATCCACACCATTGTAAGATCGTATCAAATACAAATCCTCTGGTGTAGAAAAATTTAAAAATAAATCCGATTGCAATACCACTGATCAGATATGGGAAGAACATTAATCCTTTGAAGAAGTTTCCTCCCTTTACCTTAAAACTTAAAATAGTAGCCAGATAAAGTGCAAGTACAAGCTGAATAATCGCACCTACCATATAATAAAGACTGAGCTTTAATGCTCCAAAGCAGTCATCCCTGCGAAATACGTCAATATAATTTTTAAATCCGACAAATTTTCTCTGATCTACCGGAGTTAAATATTTCATCTTATAAAAACTGAATTTTACCATCTCGGCAAAAGGCAGATAAGTAAATACAAACAGCAATAACAGCGGAATTGTCATAAATGCCACACAGATGATCACCTGCTGTCCTTTTCTGCTTTTTGCCCATTTTGTAAAACTGAATGGTTTTTTCCCTTCCATATCCACAATTCCTCCATCCATTGTCTTTTATCCGGGAAGGGGAACCTCCCCTTCCCTTTTGTGGAACTATATTACTCAGTTACTTCAATTCCGTTTGATTCCTGTGCATCAGACCATGCTGTGTTCCATTCGTCCATGATCTCATCAAATGTCTTATCGCCATTGGATGCATGCTCAATGATTGCCTGGATTTTACTGTCTCCACCTGCGTTAATATTTAACTCAGACTCTGCATTCATCTCATTTAAGAAATCTTCCTCGCCAGCTAATGCAGGTTCATCCTCTAAGAATGTTACGCCATCGAAGGAAAGTTTTGTATCTGTACTGCCGGCTGCGACTGGAAGTCCATCCTCGTTGTATGAGAAACCGGATTTTTCTGTCATCCATTTTACAAATACCATAGCTGCTGCTTTTTCATCATCTGTTGCATTTGCATTGATACCATAAGAGTAATCAGCACCTGCTGATGCATACTGCTCACCATTTACAGTGATCGGGAATGGCATATAACCGATATCTGCGCCATTTTCGCCTGCTGCTTCCATCTGAGGATAAGCCCATGAGCCAAGTACCATACAACCGATCTCACCATTGTTGATCATACCTTTACAGCCCTCCCAGTCAGTTGTTGCAAAGTCATCTTCGATCAGTCCGTCTGCAACTGCATCATAGAGGATCTTGTAAACTGCATAAGCATGTGTATCATCGCCATAATTCTGGAATGGATCTTTTGTATGAACTAATTTCTGGTTCATATATGTATTGTCGCCTGTTGCATTATTTCCGATGTAAGCATCCCATGCTCCCATTGTCCAGCCTGCTGCATAGTTTGTATAAAGTGGGATGGCATCTGTATTATCTTTGATTTTCTGTAATGCACCGATAAATTCTTCCGGAGTCTTTGGAAGTTCTGTAACTCCTGCTTCTTCAAATACTTTTTTATTGTATACGATACCCTGTGTAGTTGCTGTAGAAGGAACACCGTAAACCTGTCCGCCATACTCCCATGTAGTTGCATAATTGATCTGGGTCTTCATGGTATCAAGATCACCATATGAAATAAAGTAATTGCTTAAGTCTGCCTTATCAACCGCCGGGATCATCATGACTGTCTCATAGTCACCGGACTGTAAATGCATCAGAGCATCATCTGCATAGTTGGTATCGGTTGTAAGTTCAACTGTAATATTTGGATACATTTCATTGAATGCTGCTAAATACTCTTTCCATGTTGTTCCGTTATAATCGTCAGATTCAAGATCTGTTCTGTGGTTGAATAATGAAATTGTTGCTGTCAGATCTGTATAATCCTCACCAAGTTTGATATCTGCATAGGATAAAGATCCGTCTGCGGATGTAGAAGCATCACCACTCTCAGTTGCTGCTACATCATTTGATGCATCTGTGCTGTTATCTGCTGCTGCACTGTTGTTGTCTGTTGTTCCCCCATTGCCTGCTGTGTTGTTTGAGCCACCGCATGCTGCCATGCTCATGGTCATTGCTGCTACTAAAGTAACGGCTAAAACTTTTCTTAATTTCATAGAATTTTCCTCCTTATGATGTTTGTTACTTGTTTTGTAACTTAATTTAATTATATATCGTTTTATTTTTTAGTCAACACTTTTTTCCTGATTTTAGCCCATTTTAACCCTTCTATTGTGCATTTCGGCACTATAGACAATTCTTTTTTGCTGTTTTTGTGCACTTTTTCACATTTATTTTTGTTTTAGTTTCATTTTTTAGCTTATTTTAGTCTATATTTTGTAAATTGATTAATTCACTTATTTACCTTGATTTTAGTTTAACTAATTACTTATTTCGCCACAGCGTTATCTGCAGAACATCCATAACTTAACAATATGAAATGCTCACCAAATGATGGTTTGTGGGTGACATGAGTTTCCTTGTGTAGGGTGGTTCTGGGGGGTTACGATTGGCAAATTGCATCAAGCCGGGACTGTTTTGTTTCCGTTGTCCGAAAATAAGAAACTCTAAGCATGCCTGATTCAGGTTGGGGCGGAGTGACGTGTACGTCCTAAATGCGCCATCCGGGCACATTAGGACTTGTGCTGCCGTCCATGGCAGCACAACACTATGTTGCGAACAGGCATCCTAAGAGTTTCTAATTTCCTTCCAAAGTCACAAAACGAGTCTCGGCTTGATGCGATTTGCCAGCCGCAAGGTTGTGAACCACTCTTCGTCGGGGAACTCATTTTACAACCTTGGGGGTGCGTAAATTTTTGTGACATTCATTTCAAAAAGGTTGAAAAATCTCGACACAATCTGTTATATCTATGCTTTTAAACATACATACTTGGAATAATAATCTGCATTATCAGTCTGGTAATTTACGAAATGATTAATGTAATGCAACATAGCAGATGAAACTTCAGACAAGTCATCAGGCTGAATATTAATGATACAGCACATTACGATTTTAAGCATATTTCCATTCGTGCGAATATCAAAAATTCACACCCGCACCCCCAATTCTGAGATGAACCGCCCGCCCAAATGGTGTTCATAACCTGAAGGCTGGCATCTTGCGCAAAGCCAGAGCTAATTTTGTGACTTTGGAAGAAAATTAGAAAATCTTGGTGTGCCTGTCTACACATAGTGATGTTCTGCCACGGATGGCAGAACAAGGCAGCATCGAGTCATGGATGACTCGTTGTTGCCGGTCACGTCACTCCGAGAAAATCTAACCCAGACACACTTAGACTTTTCTTATTTTCGTACAACGGAACCAAAATTAACTCCGGCTTTGCGCAAAATGCCATTCACAGACCTACGACACACCATTTGGACGGGCGAAGCATGTCAACCACAAGCCAAAATTTGGTGTGAAATCCATGAAACGAAAAAAACAGAAAGCGGCAAGCCTTTCACAACTTACCGCTTTCTCTTATTTTACAACCTGCTGCACGCTGGCTTTTTCCACCAGTCTTCCCTCAACAATGGTAATCCCTTGTTTGTAGCGTTCACCGCCGACTTTTTTCAGCAACACATGAATCGCTTTATTTGCCATTTCACGAATATCCACCTCATAGGTTGTGATCTCAACATCACATAAGCCCGGGAAAAGATAGTTGTCAAATCCAACCACCGAAAAATCTTGTGGAACACGATATCCCTGTTCTTCTAACTGATTGATGACCATGCTTGCCGTGAGATCGGAGTTGCACACAAATGCCGTCGGCATATCTTTCATCTGATCCGGATGAATATCAACCTTTACCACACCACATTCCATATCACGATCCGATATGATCCACTCCTGTGGCACTTCAATACCATGTTCTAACATGGATTTCCGGTAACCGAAATAACGGTCTGTAATACTTGCCGTAAACAACAGTGTTCCGACATACGCAATTTTTTCATGACCATGCTCGATCAGATAATTCGTCAGCATGTAAGTGCCATAGTAACTGTTAGAGATCACCGCATCACTCATCTGATGTTCATCGTAAAAATCAAGATATACGATCGGGATCTGCGTATTCTGTCTTAATGCACCTAAATATTCTGTCCTCAGCCGTCCGATCAGAATCAGACCATCCACCTTCCGCTCCAGCACGATCTTCGGCAGATTAGCCTCTGCTTCATCTTCTAACGATACCACTTCAAGCATCGTAAAGCACTCTTTCTGCACCGCTCTCGTTGCAACGCTCTGATACATTCTCCAGTAAAAGGATGCATACTCTCCCAGATATTTTTCTGATACTAAAACTCCGATATTATAACTTTTTGCCGACTTTTCTTTTTTTACGGCAGATGGCTGCTTGTATCCAAGTTCATCTGCCAATTGTTTGATTTTTTCCCGCATAGCCTCGCTGACACCTTTTTGTCCGGAAAGTGCTTTTGAGACCGTGACCGTACTGACACCAAGCTGCTCTGCAATGTCTGCCAGCTTTACTGCTTTTGCCATAACCGTCCCCTTCTTACTACTTTTTACTTTTTCGATTTAATCTTATTTCTTTTCCACAAAATGTAACAGTTTTGACTGGAAATCACCCCATGGATTCTGGATCAGAATACCTGCATACATTAATGTATCTCCCGCATATACAGTATCTTCGCCTTCCAGACAGTAATTCTTCTGCGGATCGAGTCCTTTTAATGTGATTCTTCTGCTCTTATAATTCGGACGGTTGATCACCTGCACAAATGTAACCAGTGCTTCTGATTTATCTTTTGAAACCACCTCGTAACAGTCAAAATAATGATTTTCCTGATAGGAGGCGATCCTGTAATAATCGCCGCTTCTTACCAGATCATTGTATTTATGATACATGGCAACCTGTTTCGGGATCATCTGTCTGTCTTCTTCCGGAATCTTTGTGATATCCAGCTCATAACCGAAAGTTCCTGCAAGCGCTACATGACCTCTTGTCTCAAACGGTGTAACACGTCCCACCGTATGATTCGGACAGTCTGAAACGTGCGCTCCCATCGTCGATAACGGATAGATCATCGCCGTACTTTCCTGAATCTTTAACCGCTCCACCGCATCCGTATCATCCGAGCACCAGATCTGTGGACTGTAATAAAGCATACCCGGATCAAAACGTGCCCCACCGCCGGAACAGTTTTCCAGTAAAAGATGTGGGAACTCTGTTACCAGACGCTCCTGCATCTCATACACTGCCAGCACATAACGGTGATAAAGTTCACCCTGTCGGTCTGCAGGAAGTCCATAGCTTCCGATGTCAGAAAGCTGACGGTTCATATCCCATTTGACATACTCAATATTTGCACTGCGTAAGATCGACGCCACGCTCTCATATGCATAATCGCGCACTTCTTTTCTGGTAAGATCAAGTACATACTGATTTCTGCAGAGAGATCCCTCTCTTCCCGGAATCTGAATTGCCCAGTCCGGATGTGCCTCGTAAAGTTTTGAATCCGGTGAGATCATCTCCGGCTCAAACCAGATACCGAATTTTAATCCAAGCTTATTTACCTCATCTACCAGATGTTTTAAACCACCGTTTAATTTTTCTTCGTTGACATACCAGTCACCCAGACTTGATGAATCATCATTGCGGTGTCCAAACCAGCCATCATCCATAACCAGCATTTCAATGCCAAGTTCCGATGCTTTTTTTGCAATGGAAAGTAATTTTTCTGTATTGAAATCAAAATAAGTTGCTTCCCAGTTGTTGATCAGAATCGGACGTTTCTTATCCTTATATTCGCTGCGAATCAGGTGGTTCCGGTAAAGTTCATGGAACTGGTGTGTCATGCCGTCATATCCGGTGTCACTGTAAACCAGCACAACTTCCGGTGTCTGGAAACTCTCACCTTTTTCTAACTTCCAGCAGAAGTTCTCCGGATGGATTCCCATGCCGACACGGACGGTATCAAACTGTCCCAGTTCCACCTGTCCGATAAAGTTGCCGGAGTATACAAAATGCATACCATATACTTCGCCCTGTGACTGGTCGGCATTTCCTGCCGCAAGTGCCATGAATGGGTGTTCCTGATGGGAAGACTCACCTCTTACGGATTCCACACCCATAAATCCTTTTTTTACTTTGCGGTGTTCTAACATACGCTCTCTCGCCCAGGAACCGTGCATCGTAAGAAGTGTAAAATCACGGTTATCCATATCCATGGAGAAAGACAGTGCTTTCGTCAGATACAACATCTCTCCGTCATTTTCGATCCGCACGCTTCTTGTAATGACGTCCACATCCGAAAATGCCGTATAAAGCAGTGTTACTTTCAATCCGAGTACCGGATCCTCACAGAGAAGCTCTAATGTCTCGCAGGCATTCTCGTCCCCAAATGTTGCAGGGAGACCGGCAAGTCCCGGTTTTCCTGCATAGATTTTATGTGAAACATAAAACAGTGACACTGCGGTGTGTCCGCCTGCCGTTCTTACCGAGATACTGCTTCTTCTGTAATCTCCCAGTCCGTTTCCGGCATACTCCATCGGAAATGTATCGTAAAAAGAAACACGCTCCCTGTTATTTTCCGAAGGCACAAACGGTCCTTCTCCTGTACGGAGCAGGTACGCGATGTTTGCATCTCTTAATTTCTTACCATAATAAACATGACCGACAAAGTTTTCTTTATCCACGATACCGATCACATAACTGGAGGCTGGTGTATCCAGCTTGAAAATGCGTTCTTTTTCAAAGTATGTGATTGCCATGCTGTATTTCCTCCTGTTATTTCAGCAAGTCTTCTTTTAACACGGCAAGTTTCTTTTCTGCATCCTCTAATGAACTGCCTTTTACGCCAAAGTAATATTTGATCTTCGGCTCTGTTCCGGACGGACGCATACAGCACCATGCGTTATCAGAAAGTTCATAGTAAAGTACGTTGGATTCCGGCAGACCTGTCTTTGTCACTTCTCCGGTCACAGTATCTTTTCTGGTATCTTCTTTATAGTCGCGCACTGCAAGCACATCAAATCCGCCAAGTGTTTTCGGAGGATTTTTTCTGGAATTGCTCATCAACTCCTGGATCTGTGCAGCTCCGTCGATTCCCTTTAATGTCTTTGTCTCAAGTCCCTCTCTGTAATAGCCGTATTTCTCATACATGGCAAGCATCTCATCCCATAAGGTCATATTGTTCTTCTTGCACCAGGAAGCAACCTCACATAACATCATGACTGCAACACAGGCATCCTTATCCCTTGCGTAAGTACCTGCAAGGCATCCGTAGCTTTCCTCTAAACCAAACACATAATCGTAAGTATTCTGCTGCTCGAAAAATTTGATCTGCTCTCCGATATATTTAAATCCAGTTAAAACTTCGATCAGTTTTACACCGTAAGCTTTTGCGATCGCTTTTGCCATATCGGTTGTAACGATTGTCTCAACCAGTGCAGGATTCTTCGGCATAGTTCCCATTGCTGTTTTTTCTCTTAAAATGTATTCCGCGATCAGCATACCTGACATATTTCCGGTAAATGTCACATACTCGCCACTCTTCGTATCTTTGCAGTATACGCCAAGACGGTCTGCATCCGGGTCAGTTGCAAGAACGATGTCCGCATCCACTTCTTTTGCAAGTTTTAATGCAAGTTCAAATGCTTTTGGTGACTCCGGGTTCGGGTATGCAACGGTCGGGAAATTACCATCCGGTTTTTCCTGCTCCGGCACTACATATACATGCTCAAAACCAAGCTCTTTTAACACGCGGCGCACCGGAAGATTTCCAGTTCCGTGAAGCGGTGTGTATACGATCTTGATATCTTTTGCCATCTCTTTGATGATCTCAGGATGAATGGACTGTTTTTTCAGTTCTTCCATGTAACGGTCATCAATCTCTTTACCAATCACATTGTAAAGGCCTGCTGCAACTGCCTCTTCTTTTGCCATGGTCTTTACCTGATCGAAGGAAGTTACTTTTGCAACTTCCGCTAAAATATTTTTGTCGTGAGGCGGTGTGATCTGTGCGCCGTCCTCCCAGTATACTTTGTATCCGTTGTATTCTCTCGGATTATGGCTTGCTGTGATGACGATACCGGAAATGCATCCTAACTCACGCACTGCAAAAGATAACTCCGGTGTCGGGCGAAGGCTGTCAAATACATATGCCTTAATGCCGTTTGCATTTAAGCAGAGTGCTGCCTCCTCGGTAAATTCCGGAGACATAATTCTGGAGTCATGTGCGATCGCAACACCCTTTTCCTGTCCATTCTGGGAAATAATGTAATTTGCAAGTCCCTGTGTTGCCTGACGTACGGTATAAATATTCATACGGTTGGTTCCGGCTCCGATCACGCCTCTTAAACCACCGGTACCAAATTCTAACTGTCTGTAAAAACGATCCTCGATCTCTGCCTGATCCCCCTCGATCTTCTTTAACTCAGCCTTTGTATCTGCATCAAAATATGGATCTGTGCACCACTGTTTGTATGTTTCCATGTAATTGCTCATTCTTCTTCTCCTTTACTTTTCTGCGATTCATTTTTTATTATATTTTGGATTATAACCTTTTTTTAAGTTATTGTAAACTAATTTTAACCTTTTGACTATTTTTATTTAAAAATCAGCTTTTGACCTCAACATCATTTATTAAAAATATCATAATATTTTTTTACGACTTTTTCTGCGGGCTTTGCATAAATTTCATAGTCCATACGGGTCTTTGCGCTCCGCTCCTGATAAAGCTTTGCATCCCAGGACCAGAGCGCCATACCTCCTACCCAGTCTCTTTTACTGCACGCCGTAAACATATCTTCGTACCATTCTGCCTGACCCTTTGGATCCGCATCACCTCTTACACACCAGTCATTTGGCACCTCTTTGGAACCTTTTACCGACATACATCCTGTTTCCGCAAAGAAAAACGGTTTTTGAAATCTGTTTACCACGGTTTCAATACGATCCAGCTGATTTTCCCAGTCCCCATATGGATAGTAACCACTCGAAGAAATCACATCCACAGCATCCCACCAGTTTACCCGGTGTTCCTGATACTTATCTGTATTATAGGAAAGCAGTCCATGATAGACCTGTCTGATATCCGAGAGCAGTTTGCGCCACTCCTGTTCCCTGCGCTCGCTCATCACCATCTCACAGCCGGCAATAAACATTTCACAGTCATGCTGTTCTGCAATTTTCGCATAGTGAAGCTGAAATGCCGTATAGGATGCAAACCAGTTTCCCCATTTCGGTTCACACGGAACATCCTCATCAAAAAAATTAATATGCGCCCGCCAGGTCCCGTTTTTACAGTTTACGGTCGGTTTTAATGCCACACGAAGTCCTATTTCCTTTGCATATTCAATCATAGCGATCAGCTCGTCATCTTCCATCGTCGCCTTTGATGTGAAGCAGATCTCCTCCGACTGCGGTGTCTCCTGTAACCCTCCAGGCACAAATATCACGAAATTTGCGCCGGTTCTCTCTTTCATCATGGCAAGGCTCTCCTTTGCCCCCGGTTTAAAAAAAGCCCCGGCACACGCAAACGGTGCAAAAGTCACCCCACAGATATATTCCATATTTTTTCCTCCCTTTTCTCAATGCACTCTTAAAAATATAACATTTATTTTACTGATTCTGCCATTAATATAGCATTCGTCATATATATCTGCTATAATTTTTCAAGTTAAAAATTGCATAAATCTATTTTTATGGAGCCGCATATGAAATCTTTATTTGAATATACCGACAAACTGAACAAACCTTACGAATGTTTCTTTTTAGATATGAAGAAAGAATGGCTGCCCGTGCAGCCACACTGGCATTATTTTATGGAAATCCTGTATGTGACAAGGGGCACCGCCCTGATGTATCAGAATGAACAAAGTTATATTGTAAACGAAGGTGACCTGATCGTCTTTCTCCCCTCCGTCGTTCATTCTGTCCATGCAGTGTCCGATGCCCCTCTGCAGTATTATGTTTTAAAATTTGACCTAAGCCAGCTGGATTCTTCCGCTTCACTTACCGGTGGAAGCTGGAATTACAGTGCACTGTTTAACAATGCCATAAATAACGAGCAGGCTGATATTTATTTCCCGGAGGAGATACTCCACTCTCTTCCGGTACAGTCTTTATTTGACGACTGTGTCCGCGAAATGCAAAATATGCAGTATGGGTATCAGATGATCCTGCAGTCAAAGGTCAAAGAACTTCTGACCTGGCTGCTTCGCATCTGGCGCGATGACGGGTTCGATACTGACTGTTATTTTTCTTCACTCACAAAAGAAAACACGATCTATACCATCACGGAATATATTGACCGCCATGCCTGTGAAAATATCCGCGTAGAAGATATTGCCGCACTCTGTCATATGAGTTATTCACATTTCGCCAAAAATTTCCGTGAAATCTACGGGCAGTCCTGTAAAAAATATATTGAATTTATCCGGCTATGCAAAGTAGAAGATATGCTTCTTTTTACAAATTTTGACTTAAATTATATCAGTCAGGAGACGGGATACGCCGACTGCAGTCACCTGATCCGGTCATTTAAAGAAAAATATGGTGTTTCCCCGCATCAGTACCGCAGGCAGCATTCCTCACCCAGACAGAATCACTGATTCATAATGGATTCAAGTGTACTGGTATCACTTAAAACCGGCATGAGAAACATGATTGCAGTAATCATCAGTGCAGCGATCACCAGTCCGATAATTGAAGTGATCAATGCAGCGGTTGCTGTACCGTTCTGCTGTGGTTTTATCTTTTTCGAACAGATTGCACCAAGCAGACCGACCAGACCAAATCCTGCTCCATATCCCACAAACCCTGTCACAATGCCAAGGATTCCAAGAACTAATGATACCGTCGCAATATTTTCTCCCTCACGCTCTGACGGGATGATAATCTCACCTTCTCTCATTTCCACAATCTCGTCTAACTTGCTTCTCCGCAGTAATACGATACATGGAACCAAAAACAGCGGAACTGTCACTACAAGATTTAACACAGAAAGGCTGCCGATCATGTCCGTCATATCACCATTTCCAAAGATACCACTCGCCATTAATCCGCCAAAATCAACAAGTGCATGAATAATGATACAAATCCATAAATTTCCGCTGCGCAGATAGATTGCTGCAAACAGCACACCGAGCAATGTTGCCTGCAGTGCCTGGATCAATGCGCTGGATAATGGCACACCGGAAAGTACATTCGGGATATGTGCCGCACCAAAGATCACGCTGGATAAAATAATGGCTGCAAGCACTCCCCGTCTTGTGTTTGAAAAACGGTCCGCAAAAAGGTTTAACACGATTCCACGCATGATCACTTCCTCGTTCATGCCGACCAAAAACATGGTCAGTATGTAAATCATGATCCCACCGGCAGAACGCACTCCGTCTGAACCGGAAACACTCTGCAAAAATAACTGTGCAACTGCCACATACACGCAGTAGCCAACCATAAAACCACCGATATAAAATCCTCTTAAAAATCCCACACCGGTTTTCTTAAGCGACTGCTGATATCCCATAAGAAACAGCATACCGATTGCATAGATTGCTACACCGATCTCGGCGATCAGCTGTAACGTGTAACTGTCTGTAATGGATGTCAGATGTGCCACTACTCCTCCAACCAGGTTCATCAGCACCAGAAAAAGCGCCGTAATTACAATGCCAATGACAATCACAGCCGCCTTTGGCAATCCCAAAATTTTGTTTTTCATACTATTCCTCCTATACTATTTTTCACTGATATTTCCCGCTGCATCTACCGAAGCATTGTCCGAGATACTCTCCATATAAGAAAACAACCCCGGTGCCGCATTCGCATCCATCTGTTTTGTCTGCCCGTCCGATGCATAGACCGGAATCAGCGCATAAGAAACTGTTCCATCTTCTATCACTGTAACTTTCACAGCTGCGGATCTGTCAATATTCTGTCCGAAAATAAAATTACCCAGACTGTAAAACACGGGTTTTCCGTCAATATATTCGATTCCTTCCAGACAATGTGTGTGCGCTCCGACAACCAGATCTGCACCTGCATCCATGCACTGTTTTGCCAGTTCACGCTGCACGGCATTCGGCTGTTCGCTGTACTCTGTCCCCCAGTGTGGAAATACCGTCACAAAATCACAGGTCTGTTTTGCTTCTTTGATCACTTCGATCAGTGCTGTGGCATCATAACAGGTAAACATTCCCGGCGCAGCACTCTCGATCTTCCAATCAGCAGACGGTACCACGCGCGATACAGCGATAAATCCATATTTTTTTCCATTTACTTCCATAATCTGCACCTCTTTTGCACGCTCCACCGAATCTCCGGCACCACCGTACAGGATTCCTGCTCCGTCTAATGCACTGAAAGTGTCTGACAGCGCCGCTCTTCCATAATCTAAGGTGTGATTGTTTGCAAGTGATACAATATCCACACCCATTTCATTTAACGCCCTTACATAGGAAGGACTGCACCGGAATGTGAACTGCTTGTCTGCCATCGGTTCCCCGCGGTCACTAAATGGAAACTCGTTGTTTACCATCAGGATATCGGCTGCCTTTAACTGTTCTAACAGTTCCGGTGAGACGACACGCTCGATCCCGCCGGCATCGTAGGCTGCCTTGAAAGCATTTGCAAAAAGAACATCACCGGTCAGGATGATGGTTGTATCGCCGGAGTCTTTTTGATTATCCTTGTTTGCTGTTTCATCTGATGCACTCCCAGTTCCAGCTGCTGTGGCTGCATCATCTGATATGCTTCCATTTTCACCTGCTGTGGCTGCATTCTCTGATATGCTTCCGTCTTCACCTGCCGTTTCTGCACCATCCGTCGATATTCCACTTCCATCCGCTGTGGCTTCCCCATCTAGAGTGGCTTCTGCGTCAGACATCTCCGCCTGCTCCTCTTCTGCCGTCGCCCCCGGCGCAGACGCCGGTTTTGCCTGGCCGCCGGTTAAAATTGCCGCTGCGATCACGCCCGCCACAGTCAGTATGGAAAGTACATAAAGTACGATTCTGATTGTTTTATTCATAGATCCCCCATTTTTGCATTGTTTTGTTTTTCTTTGGTCTGAGAAACACTACAAAAATGACGCCGATGTACAACGATTGTACGCCGACGTCATTTTTATCATAATGATTTGCACCTTAATTGTCAACTGACACAGGATCTTAGTCTACTCAAAATCCACTTCAATACTTCCCATGCCACAGTCAAGTTCCATATTTTTCTCTGCCCCTTCATTTTTGACTTCTTTATCTCCGCTGATGTTTGAGTAAGTTTCACCATCCACATCAATCGAACCAAGTCCGCAGGAAAGTTTGTAGTTATACTCTTTTTCCTCGCCGTTTAAATCGAGTGTCATGCTTCCCATGCCGCAGTCTGCTTTCAGGTTCCCCTCAACACTTCCCTCCATGGAAAAATTGCCAACCCCACAGTCTAACGCAACATCACCATAAACTACACCGTCTGTAATCTCCACATTTCCAACGCCTACGGATACATCCATCTTTCCGTATACCTGAAACTGCTCTGCTTCAAAATTACCGGCCCCGACTTTTAGAATCAGATTGTTGCAGCTGACATCAAAATCTTTCCAGCTCATGTCTGCAGCACCGATATCAAAATTCAGCTCATCAAAAGAACTTCCCTTGGGCAGATACAAGATGATCTGCGGTGATTTTTTATAATAATGTTTTTTTGCATCATATTTAATTTTTAGTGTATCACCATCCAACCTGCAGGAATAATATTTCTCCTTACCGTGTTTTAATACGGCGCGGATCTTCGTACTGTCATCCGGTTCTTTGACTGTAATTTCCGCTGCATCAATATCCAGCTTGATATTTCGAATGGAAGAGACATCAAAGCTGCTGTCTGCTCCACCTGCAGGTACCTCAGTAGAAAACTCCATATCACTGATATCTGTTATCATATCACTGATATCTGTTATCATATCATCGTCATCACTATCATCGTCATCACTATCATCGTCATCTTCATCAAAATCATCCATATCATCATCTTCTTCGTCATCTCCATCAGCACTGCTATAATAAAGTCCCACCGGACCAATATGCCAGTTTCCATACCGGAGTTCTCCATTCTTTGCCATACGCCATACAGAAGCCCCCATCGCAGTACTGACACCGCAGAAGATCAGTCCTGCACCAAGCAATGACACTGCAATGATTAACATAATTTTTGTAAATTTTTTCATGCTGCCACCCCACTTTCTTTCTTCTTTTCAAACGGTTTTTTACACAAACCGATGATTCCCCTGACTGCCCATGGAAGGAATACGCCAGACACCCACACGACCAGAAGTACTGCAAGGATTCCAAGTCCCAATACCAAAAGTCCTGCTCCGGTCAGTCCAAGCCCGACAGCCACTCCACCGGTAAATAAAGTGCTGAATCCAAAACCAATCAAAAGGAAACCTGCAAACACAAGTGATGCCATCACTGCAACCACTGCAACCGCAATGCCAAACAATATCGCAACAACCGCAAGAAGAAGTGATGCCACGACTAAAAGCAATGTCAGCCAGAGTGGTGATGTAAGAACCACCAATACGATTGCCGCTGCACTCCATCCACCTTTCTTTTCTTTTGGAGCCTCTTCGCTTTTCACAAACATATCATCATCGTTCTTATTCCACTCCGGATTTTGATCTGCCGGCATGCCATAAGATCCATTCTCTTTTTCCATGCCAAGATTTTTTTTGATGCTCTGGGCAACCTTCTCCGGTGATTCAAGCTCCGCTATGACGGATTCCTCATTTTCCTCGCCCGCATCTTCAAAATAACTGCGGTAAAACGCAAGCGCATCCGCTTTTTCTTCTTCTGATATTCCATCCAGAAGCTGTTCTAACTGTTTTAAAAATTCTTCTCTTTTCATAACCTCTAAAGCTCCTCTCCTGAAAATAATGCTGATATTTTCATGGAATAATCTTCCCATTCTCTCCGGTATTCAACTAACTTATCCTGCCCCGGTTCCGTGATCTTATAATAACGCCTGTTCCTGCCTCCGCACTCTCTGTCATATACCTCAAGGCATCCGTCTTTCTGCAGTCTCCTGAGCACCGGATACAAAGTGGACTCTGATACATCAATGGCTTTTCGTACATCCTGTGTGATCTTATAGCCATAGGTGCCTTCCTCCTCTTTCGACACAACAGCTAACACGATCGCGTCTAAGAGAGCGGCTCCTGTATTAAATACCATACGCTCATCTCCTTTTCTTTATAATATTCTATCTGTTTTAATATTATTTTCTTATTAATACTATATTTCGTATAATATAATTTGTCAACATTTATTTTATGGAAAATATTATTAAGGAATTCTAAAGATTACAAGATATTGAGATTTCATTGAATTTATATGAAACAAATAAAGCAATAAAAATACCGGCCTCCAATCGTTAGATTTTTAGGTCTAAACTTTTGGGGTCGGTACACTTTTCGATATCATATCTCTTTTTTCATATACAAAAAATTATAACTGCCTTACTATTTCGCACCAAACAGATACACGCCGCGCTCTGTCACACGGATCTCCGGTATTACCGTAAGTGCCATAAAGGAAAGCGTGATAAATGGATCGATGTCCTCGGAAATGCCAAGTTTCTTTGCTTCCTCCAACATGTCCGCCACTTTTTCCGTGATCTCATCACAGGATTTTTCGCTCATCAGACCGCAGATTGGAAGCGGAAGCACATCCACGACTTTTCCACCGGAAGCGATAACATATCCGCCCTGATTTTCTTCCACACCTTTGATTGCTGCAAGGATATCCTCATCATTATCGCCCGCAACGATCAGGTTATGGGAATCATGTGCAACGGAAGTCGCCACTGCGCCGCCTTTGACGCCAAACCCTTTCAGCGGCGCAACACCGATCTCCCCTGTCTTTCCATGACGCTCTACCACGCAGATCTTGTTGTATACACCATCCGGTTTGAAATATCCGTTTTCTGCCGGCACTTCCTCCACCAGATGCGTGGTCACGATCTGGTGCGGGTTCATCTGTATCACATCCGTTTTTCCATCACAGGAAAGCCTGATTTTCTCTTTGGTGACCTCTCCCACATGAACGGTATGAAGCAGCTCATCCGGAACCGGAACGGAATAATCTTTCGCATAATCTTCCTCTGTCAGAATACGTCCGTCCTTCATGACATCAAGCGGTCTGACCTGCTCTAAATCATCTAAAAATACGATGTCTGCACGGTAACCCGCACCGATCGCGCCATAATTTTTCAATCCATAAAACTCTGCCGCCTGATAACTTCCCATCTTATAGGCTTTTGCAACCGGCACGCCAAGTGCAATCGCCTTGCGGATGCAGGTACTGATATGTCCCTCTTTGCGGATCTCCTCCACATGCTTGTCATCCGTACAGAAAGCACAGCGGTCTAAGCATACACCTGCATCTAACATTGTTTTGATCAGTGTCTCTAAATTCTTTGCACCACTTCCCTCGCGCACATAGATATGCAGTCCGGCACGGAGTTTATCGAGCACTTCCTCAGCGGTAGAACACTCATGATCGTTTTCCACACCGGCAAGACGGTATGCCTGCACTTCTTTTCCTCGGATTCCAGGCGCATGCCCATCAATATGTTTCTTGGCAAACAGCTCTAACTTGTCTGCCATTCTCTTTTCACCCTCACAGCACTCCATAAAACGCATGGTCTCACCGAGTCCAAGTACTCTTGCATTATCCACATATTTCATCATGTCAGAGGCAAGAAATTCACCACAGCCGTTTGTCTCCACATCCGTTGCAGGAACTGCGGAAGGCACCATAAAAAATACGTTTACCAGAAGTTTTGCAGCACATTTTAAGAAATAGTCCATTCCTTTTGTTCCGCTGACATTCACGATCTCGTGCGGATCGGCAATGATCGTCGTTGTTCCCGCCTTCGCAAGGACTTTGGCAAGTTCTCCCGGTGCTGCCATACAGGATTCAATATGCATATGCGCATCGATAAAGCCCGGCACCAGATATTTCCCGGTACAGTCGATTTCTTCTTTTCCCTCGTATTCACCTACGCCTACGATCGTGTCCCCGCAGATCGCAACATCCGCTTTTAACACTTCCTCCGTAAAGACATTCAGCACATTTCCGTTTTTCAATACGAGATCTGCTTTTTCACGTCCATTTGCACAATCTAACTTTCTTTTTCTCTCTAACATACGCTTCCTCTTTTCGTTATATATTTATTATGAAAATAACTTTTTAAAGAAATCTCCCACAGAAGAAATGATCGATTTAAAAAATCCACCGACAGCCGCTGCTATACCGCTATTTGAACTTCCATCTCCGTTTTTAAACGAATTGTACAAAGACTCCGCATAATCCACAAGTCCGTTTAAATCAATTCCGAGTGAATTGATCTTCTTGATCAGATCTATGATCTGCTGACGCTCATCATCCGATAACGTCACACCATATTTTTCACACGCCTCATCGATTGCACCGTTGATCCCGGCATCATCCGTCAGGTCATCTTTTGCAATCAGAGCCTTGATATACGCAATAAACTCTTCCACTTCTGCGTCGGAGACACCTTTTAAGGAATCTTCTAACTGACCGGTCAGCACAAGTTCATTGAGTGCCGTATCAACTACCGAATCACTGATCTCTTTTCCTGTCATCTCCTGATATGCTTTTAATACGCCTACTAAAGCCGCCGTTCCGGAAATTGGAGTTGGTCCTGCTACAATAATATCTGCATCTGTTACCCCTGCAGTAGTCAGCGCATTTTTATACATACCAACGGTACAATAATTAATATTTGTTGTGGAAATGTTTAATCCGCTTCCCTTATCCCTCTGTACGATCACAACAGAAGAAAGCGATCTTGTTCCAATCTGCGAGGATGAAATATAGGAATCTAAATACTGGTGTTCCTCTGCATTTGTCACATAGACCACATCATAATTTGACAGATTTGCCGCATCAATGCCCATAATAGAAAGAATCGTCGCTCTTTGAGAATCATTAAGATCTGCTCCAAGCGCAAGGTACGGTTTATCACTTGCCTTGATTGTGACATTATCGCTGTCCTCGTTTTGCACAATCGTTCCGTTGATATCCTGTGACGCCTGGTCTGATGTCGCATTTCCATCCTGCTGTGGCGTCTGATCCGACGATATATTTCCATCCTGCTGTGCATCAGAATTGTTTGTCTGAGCCGAATCATCCAAATACTGAATGGAACCTTCCAGATCGTCACTATCTGCATTCTGCGCAGAATCCTCTGCCGAAGTTTCTGCTGCATTCTGCACATCATCTGTCTGATCTGCCGTCGCTGCAACTGCCCCTGCCTGTGCTGCCTGCACACCCACACCGGAGGAAACAGGCATCGCTGCTGCAAGTATCACACATAATATTTTAACTACTTTTTTGTTTCTCATAATAATCCTCACTAACACTGTCCATCCCTGCTTTATATTTTATGCAGGTAAATCTATCTTATATTTTATATCTGCGCAATTCTGACACTCATCCATGCACAGATATCCGCATAAACCTGATCGCGGTCTGTCTCATTTAATATCTCATGACGGTCTGTCTCATACAAACGGTAGGTCAGATCATCCACACCCGCATCTTTGTACATATGATAAACTTTTTTTACCCCTTCACCGAGGTCACCAACCGGGTCATCTGCCCCGGAAACCATGAAAACCGGCAGATCTTTCGGCACTTTTTTTATATTATCCATCTGATTGTCAAAATATACCGCTTCCATCAGCCCATAGTACCCGTTTAATGTAAACAGAAACGTGCAGCGTGGATCACTGTAATATTTTTTGACATGCTCCACATCCTTTGTCAGCCAGCTGTTGGTATAATCTTTTCCATAAAGGTCAAATTTGTGGTATGGCTTGCTGTAGGAAAGTTTCTGCACCAGTTTACTTCTGTAATTCCAGCCACGGAAAAAGGCTAAAAATTTACACAGCGTCATACCAAATTTCATGGTGCCATCCGGCACACACCCAGTTCCCATAATGACCGCTCCACTTAAATTTTCACCATGCAGACACAGATATTTTCGCAGCATATAAGAACCCATGCTGTGTCCCATCATAAAATACGGTATCCCCGGATTCTCTCCCTGAACTGTTGTTCGCAGGCTATGCATATCCGCAACAAGCGTATCACTCGGATTTTCTGCAAAATATCCCCACTCTGTTTCATCTTTTACCGAAGCGCCATGCCCTAAATGATCGTGGCCAACAACCATAAATCCGCGCTCTGTCAGGTACTCTGCGAACTCATGATATCTTTCAATATATTCGATCATGCCGTGCGTGATCTGTAAAATTGCCTTATACTTTCCATCCTCCGGCATCCATTTTACCGCATGGATCTTTGTCGTTCCATTCGCAGATAAATACGTCATCTGTTCTTCTTTTGCCATATAAGTTCTTCCCTCATTTCTATACTGCTCTTTACTATGCCGCTGACTGTTTTGCATGCAGATATTTCATTACAGATTACTTACTCCATATCCAAAAGTGCTTTACATCCATTATAGATCTTTTCCAATTCATCCTCAGCAGATTTTTTTGCATTGATTTCTTCACGCAGTGCTGTAACCTGCACTTTTGCCTCATCCCCGAGTTTTAAGAAATCCTCCCCGGCCTGTTTTATAAAATCCGCAGCCGGTACTGCGTTGCCGGACATGTGCTCCCTTAAGGAAGTCTGTCCATTTTCATATATGGAAAGTTTCTGTGCACTGTCACTGTACAGTTTCATTACCATCGATGTAATACCCGCCTGCATTTCATTGATCTGTGCAGTCTGTTCTTTGATTTCTTTTTGCGCCTCTTCCATCGCGTCGATCTGTTCTGATAATGCCTTTAGTCTTTCTTCATACCGCTGTGCCACATTTTTGATCTCCTCCGCAGCATGAAGGAATTTTTCTCCATTCTCTCCCATTCTTGCTGCTTCGATTGCCGCATTCAATGCAAGCACTCCCATATTTTTTGCATCATCTTCCAGTTCAGCTGTCACATTTCCAAGACCATCCTGCTCTTTCGAAGCACGGTAAAGACTTTCTTCTAACTGTGCACACGGTTCTTTTAACGCCTTGTGCTGTTCAAAAACTTCTTTGATCTTTTCATTCTGCTCTGCCACCTGTCCAATAAAAATGGAATGATTTGCCTCAAAAGATTCCACAGCATTATGTACTTCAACGAATGTACTGTACAGTTCTTTTCCTGTTCTGCAGCTCTCTTCTGCCAGTTCACCCACACATTCTAACTTTTCCTCAAGAATTTCTATATTTTCTTCCATCTGGACACGGGATGCTGTCATCTGCACAGAATCTTCTTTTAATTCATCACTGTATTCTGCAATCTGTTTCTTGATCGTATAGAGTTCGTCCTGCAGTGCCTTCTCTTTCTTTCCACCAAACATATATGTCCTCCATTTACTGATAATTCTTTATCACAATCTGTATGCTTTCATTTCCCTGATACCTGTTTATCTCGGGATAATATACCACAGACATCCGGATTCCATTTGTCCTGCCAAGGAATGCCTGCTGCACTTCATTTTCCCCATATTTTCTTCCATAATATTCCCGGAATTCCTCCACATCTCCAAAATAAACAGCAGATATGGATTTTCCACGTTCAGTCTTAAGTGTCAGTTTTAATACATTCTGATTTTTCCCGACTACAACCGCACGATCGATTCCAAGATTCTTATCCGCAAACTGAGGTTTTACATTTGCTTTCCCGAATGGTTCTAACAACAACAGTTCATTTACCAGCGGAATGTCCGGATAATCGACGGGCATGGGAATATCTATTTTTATCTTAGGAATAAAATCTTCTTCTGTCAAGCCACAGCAGGCATTTATTTTCTCCCTGAAAATCTCTACATTTGCTTCCGGCAGGGAAAGTCCTGCTGCCATCGGATGACCGCCAAATTTTGTAAATAATTCCTGACATTTGCACAGTTCCTCATACATCGAATATGCCTCGATTGAGCGCCCGGAGCCTTTAACCCCATCCTCACTCTTTGTCAGCACAAAAGTCGGTTTATGACACGCCTCCCGGATTCTTCCTGCAATGATTCCTGCAAGACTTTCATGCACATCCGGCAGATAGACAACCAGAACTTTTTCACCCGTATTTCCCTCTTCCACCTGCTGCATGGCAAGTTCTACGCCCTCTGCAGTCATGTCTTTTCGCTGCGCATTCAGATCGACCAGTTCCGCTGCGATCTCCGATGCTTTTTTTACGTCCTCCTGCAGGAACAGATTTAAGGCAATTTTCGCTGTCTCTAATCGTCCGCTTGCATTGATGCATGGTCCTAACACAAATCCGAAATGATAGGAACTGATCTGTTCCGGCTCTAATTTATTCTGTAAAATCAATGCGCGCATCCCCGGATTCATGGTCGTATGGATCCGCTTTAATCCTTCCCTTACCAGGATTCTGTTCTCATCCGTCAGATCCATCACATCCCCGACCGTCGCAAATGCCACATTTTCCAAAAAATCGTAGGACTCCTCCACCGCAATGTCACATTTTTCATAGAGGATCTGTATCACTTTCCAGGCAACTGCAGCACCGCAGAGATTTTTATACGGATATGTACACTCCATCTGCTTTGGATTTACAATGGCATCCGCCTCACTTCTTTTATAATGGCGTTCTCCCCTCTCCTCCGTATATGGTATTTCATGATGGTCTGTGACAAGAACTGTCATTCCAAGACTTTTAGCGTGCGCGATCTCGCCTATCGCTGCAATTCCATTATCACAGGTAATGATCGTATCAATTCCCGCCTCATCTGCCTGCTCAATCAGATGATCGTTGATTCCGTAACCATCTTTCATCCGGTCCGGTATCTGAAAATCCACACTGCCACCGCAGCGTGTGATTCCTTTGTACAGAATATAAGTCGACATTACCCCATCAATATCGTAGTCGCCTATGACCCTGATCTTTTTCTGTTCACTGATCTTCTGCACCAATATATCCGTCAACCGGTCCGAATCCAAAAGTAAATGAGGATCGTAAAGTTCCCCAATTCCGCCTTTTAAGTATCTTGCGATTGCCTCATCCCCCATAACCTCACGATTCCGGATCAGCCTTGCCGTAACCGGACTTATCCCAAAACGTTTTGCAATTCCTGCAAAATCAGCGCCTTTATTTATTACAAACCATTTTTCCATATATTACCTCAAGCAATGTCAGCCCGCATGCCGGTGCCGTGTATCCTGCTCTTTCCCTGTTTTTTGCCTCTAAGATCTCTGACACATCCTCCGGAGTTCTTCTTCCATCTCCGATCTCGATCAGTGTACCGGTTAAAATGCGCACCATATTCTGTAAAAATCCATTTCCGGTATAATAGATCTGTATCTCTTCCGGCAGTTCTTTGATCTGTATCCGGGAAATCGTCCGAACCGTGGATTTCTTCATTTTTTTATTGCCGCAGAATGATTTAAAATCATGTGTTCCACACAGGTACTCTGCCGCTTTTCTCATGCGGTTTACATCAAGCGGTTCCGTATAATCATAAACATATCTGCGCTCGAATACCTCCGGTATTTTTCCTGTATGGATCCGGTAAAGATAGGTCTTTTCCACTGCCTGATATCTGCTGTGGAAACGCTCATCCACTCTCTTTACTTCACAGACTGCAATATCTTCCGGAAGGTACTGATTCAGATAAAATAAAATTTTATCCTCATCCCATTCCTCTCTCAGATGAAAATTAGCCGTCTGTCCTTTTGCATGCACGCCTGCATCTGTTCTGCCGGAACCGGTAACCTCCACCTGGTATCCTGCCATTTTGCTCAAAACATCCTGTAACTTTCCCTGTATCGTAAGTTCCGCCGGAAGCACCTGCCACCCGCGGTAACGTGTTCCGTCATATTGTAAGATCATTTTATAATTTGCCATATATCTCTGTTACCTTATATCTGATTTTCGGAAAAAATAATGCCACAGATAGTTTTCCTGTGGCAGTACATCAATTATAATTATTATACCTCTGTTTTCGTTAATTGACAAATCATAAACCACATTTTCCTTCCATTATTTTATAATTCACACAAACAATTTAAACACACCTTTTGACAGACTGCATCATATAATAGAATGAATGAATCTACGAGGTTTTTCATGTCAGATATTGCCTATACACAAAATAATACCGATCAGGGTGAGTTAAAGATCCAGGTAACGGCAAGAAGAAGTAACCGTCCGATCACAAACGCCCGTATAGCGATCTCCTATTCCGGTGATCCGGACAGTATCGTTGAGGAGGTGAATACAGATGCATCCGGTATGTCCGAACAAATTACGCTTCCTGCGCCTCCGCTTGAATTCTCAATGGAGCCAGGCGAAGAGCAGCCGTTCTCGCAATATAGTATTCAGGTCGATGCTGAAGGATTCCGCCCGTTTACTGTGTCGGGAATTGAACTGTTTTCGAAGCAGCTGTCGCTTCAGGAAGTACGAATGGATGAGGTGGATGCACCGGGGAACCCGGTAGACACGATCGTGATCCCGGTCAATACCCTCTGGGGCGATTTTCCACCGAAAATCGCAGAGTCTGAGATCAAGCCGATCTCCGAGACCGGGGAGATCGTCCTAAGCAGAGTCGTGGTGCCGGAATATGTCGTGGTACATGACGGTCCGCCAAACGATACGACTGCGCGCGATTATTATGTGCGATACAAGGATTACATCAAAAATGTAGCGTCCAGCGAAATCTATTCCACCTGGCCGGATGCGACGCTGCGCGCAAATATCCTTGCAATCATGTCATTTACATTAAACCGGGTGTACACGGAGTGGTACCGGAACAAAGGCTACAGTTTCACGATCACCTCCTCCACCGCCTACGACCAGAAATTTACCTACGGCAGGAACATTTTCCAGAGCATCTCCGACATCGTGGATGAAATGTTCCAGAACTTTTTATCCCGGCCAAACGTCAGCCAGCCAATCTTAACGCAGTACTGCGATGGGGAACGTGTGACCTGCAGCAACTGGCTGAGTCAGTGGGGCAGCAAATACCTGGGTGACCAGAACTATGAGGCAATCGAAATTCTGCGCTACTATTATGGAAACAACATGTACATCAACACGGCAGAAGAAGTATCCGGCATCCCGGCTTCCTGGCCGAGAGTCGACCTTACGATCGGTTCGACCGGCGAAAAAGTGCGTCAGATCCAGGAGGAACTTGCACGGATTTCAAGATCCTATCCGGCGATTCCGACAGTTACACCGGACGGAATCTACGGACCTGCCACAAGAGAGGCTGTCGAGGTCTTCCAGCGTGTCTTCGGTCTGCCGGTCACCGGCGTCATTGACTACCGTACCTGGTATAAAATTTCTGAAATTTATGTGGCAGTATCGCGCATCGCGGAACTGGTCTAAATGCAAATGGGGGCAGTCACACCCAATACTTTGTGCGGCTTCCCCCAATCTTTTTTTATGCTCAGATACGCGGTCTTTTTCCCCTTTCCGGACACTTTTCCACATATCTTTTTATTTTGCTTCTCTTATTCCACCGTCACTACCTTCGCCAAGTTTCTTGGCTTATCCACGTCAAATCCCTTGTCGGAAGAAACATAATAAGCAAGTAACTGCAGTGCCACGGATGCCGGCATTACCATAAATTCATCCTGCATATCCGGCAGATGGAAGGTATCATATGCACGGTCGATATCTTTTGCAAGACTTTCCTTGATAAAGAGCACGATGTCCGCACCTCTTGACCGTACCTCCTTGATATTTGACAGCTCTTTTGACATTAATTTTTCCTGTGTCACTGCTGCAACGACCGGCGTATCCTGCGTGATGAGTGCGATCGGTCCGTGTTTTAATTCGCCGGACGCATACGCCTCAGAATGAATGTAGGATACCTCCTTTAACTTCAGAGAACCCTCTAACAAAATAGAGTAATCAAGTCCACGGCCGATCATAAACAGATCTTTCGCCTCTAACACCTTGTTGGCAAGTTTATGGATCTCCTGCCGTCCCTCTAACACTTTTTTCATGACATCCGGCGTGCGCTGCAGCTCACGGATAAAACTCTGTGTCTCTTCCTGTGAAAAGACACCGCGAAGCTGTGCCATTTTTGCCACGATCAGATAAAATACAGCAAGCTGTGTCGTGTATGCCTTGGTACTTGCAACGGCGATCTCCGGTCCTGCGTTGGTATAGAGCACATAATCACTCTCACGCGCAATGGAAGATCCTTTTACGTTGATGATGGATAAACATTTCGCTCCACGTTTTTTTGCATACTTGACTGCCTCTAAGGTATCGATCGTCTCACCGGACTGTGAAACTGCGATGACTAATGATTTCTCATCGATGACCGGATCCGAATACATAAACTCGGATGCCATATCGACATCGATGTGCATATGAAGAATCGACTTTATCAGTGCCTGTGCCACAAGACCGGCATGCATTGCAGTTCCACATGCGATAATGTTGACACGCTCACACTGTGTAAAGATCTCATCCGGCACACCGTCTGCCGTAAAGTCCGGCATTCCACTTGTGATGCGGTTTGTGATTGTACGCTCGATCGCATCCGGCTGTTCCATGATCTCTTTTTCCATATAAAACGGATAACCGTTCTTTCCGGCATTATTAAGTTCCCAGTCTACTTCAAGATAGTCCGGCTCCACCTGATTGCCATTGAAATCTTTTAAGACAATGGCATCTTTTGCCAGTTTTAAAATATGATACTCCGGAACAACAAAATAGCGGTTGGTAAAACGGCAGAGTGCTGTCAGGTCAGATGCAAGCATAGCCCCCTCTTTGCAAAGTGTTGCGACGATCGGGCTGACATTTCTGACAGAGTATATCTCGCCCTGATGATCTTCGAATAAGATCACTAATGCAAATGTTCCTTTTAATTTGGAAACTGTCTTTTTGATGGCTTCATCCGGATCACCGGTATAAAACTTATTTAAAAGTGCAGCCACAACCTCACTGTCTGTCTCTGATTTTAAAACACTTTCCAGTTCATAGTCGGCGATCAGCTCTCTGTAATTTTCAATGATGCCATTGTGTACCAGAGTCACTTTTCCAACCTGATGCGGATGTGCGTTTGTATCATTGACACCGCCGTGTGTTGCCCATCTGGTATGACCAATTCCACACTCTGTGATCAGTTTTTCTGACTCACAGATGGCTCTTAAATCTTTTACTCTTCCCGCACATTTATAAACCTTCGTCTGTTTCAGACCGGTATCTGCCACAGCAATTCCCGCACTGTCATATCCGCGGTACTCAAGAAGCTCTAACGCATCAAGTAACACTCCTTTTACATCTTCACTACCTGTATAACCAATAATTCCACACATAAATTTTCCTCTTTTCTATCTATCAACTGTTTCCGGCACAATCCCGCCGGTACACTCATTTTTCCTGACCAGTTCCACTGTCAGAAGATCCTCTTCTGACAGCAAAAATATTTTTCAGGTTATCTTCTCCCTTATACCGTATTTGTTTTGCAGTCACCTGCATATTTGCCGGTATATCTCGCACCGGGAGTGTACGGGAGAGCATCCGCCGAATCTTCGATCACTCTCCTCCTCGTTAACCTGCTGATTGAAACACAGGTAATTCCTGAACATATCACAATGTCTGTTCACAGAACCTTCCTATGCATTTTCCACAGGTGCATGGCGCTAATAAGGAGACAACAGACTGCATATCCTTCCGGCAGATCTGCTGTCACATTTATGTGTCCGGTATACGGGCGCAAAGACCGCGTATCTGAACATAAAAAATAATATACTTTTTATTCAATTTTCAAGGTTCAACATGCTTTACTATACTATGATATGAAAAAAAAGTCCAGTGTTTCCCATCAAAGATGGCCGTTCAGACATTTTTTATTCATGCATCGATTTCCAGACTGATTCCCCATTTGGAATATACTGGCAGAATGCATCCACCATAATACTGCGGAACGGGCGGACCGCCTCTTCGAGTCCGAATGCTGCCGGGTAATCTTTCGTCACAAGATCAATGTCCTGTGCGATCTTTTCTGCAACTGCTGCATCTTTGATCGGCACGATACCAAACAATGTGGAGCAGTACGCCCTGCTTCCGGTACAGGATGCCAGATAGGTATATGCAAAATTTTTCCACTCTTCCTCAAGTATATATCCACAAACATCTTCCACATCAGCATCCTTTTCCACATTTTGTTTCTCATCTGTCCGGATACCGAGCTGCATAAGATATCCACAAAGTTCTTTTTTCTGTCTTTTTTTCTGAAAAAAGGATACACCACCTGCACTGGCTGCCTGTATCATCATCCATGCGCGCAGAAAATGATCCGCACGTTTTTCTGCCGGATGATCTCCAAAGCGCTTTCTTAAAATCAAAAGGCGTTTTTCATCCAATGCCGGATCTAACTTCTGCTCGATTGCAAGCTGCAGAATACGTTCACGTTCATTAATATCCTCAATCTCATAATAATGGGCGGGCCATTCCGAAAGATAGTCCACGTTTTCATTATTCAAAAGCATTTACTCTGTATCTCCTTCCATGTACGAATCCACATCATCACAGGTCACTCTCGCATAAGGCAGACGGATATATTTTCCATCGATCAGATTCAGATCCGACAGATCACCTCCGGTGGAAAGCTCATATGCAAGATTTAACATTGCATCTGCCTGGCCTTCTTTATCATTATAGACCGTTCCGATCATCTCTTTATTCTTGACCGCCTCTAATCCTACATCAGTCCCATCGATTCCAATGACCGCCGGCCATTCATCCTTTGTAAGATCGGACGCTTTGAGCGCATCGATCGCACCTAGCGCCATATCATCATTATTGGCAATGACCAGCTCAATGCTGTCACCAAACTGTGACATAAGCTGTGCCATTTTCGTCTGCGCCTGTGCACGGTTCCAGTTTGCGATCGCATATCCCAGCTTTTCTACTTCCACTCCACTGTCGATCATTGTGCTGACCGAATATTCCGTACGGACAATTGCATCCTGATGACCGGCTTCGCCCTCCAACACCACATACTGAAAAATCCCGTCTCCGTTTTTATCCAGTGACTGATCGGTCAGAAATGCTTCCGCTGCAAGCTCTCCCTGCATGATACCGGACTCAAATGCCTGCGCTCCGACATAATAAAGCCTCGTCCAGCGCTCTAAATCTTCCTCCACCAGTTCGCGATTGAAAAAAATAACCGGAATATTGTTTTTTTCCGCAAGATCAATGATTGCGGTAGGATCCGTCCTGTCCACCAGATTGACACAGATCACATCGCATCCCTCCGTGATCATGTTTTCAACCTGACTGTTCTGCGTCGACTGGCTTGCCGATGCATTGTAAGTGTCGATATTGATCGCAACACCCGTCTCTTCTTCTTTTTTTGTCGCATAATCATTAAAATCTTTCATCATTTCTGATACAAATGTATCATACTGATCATAAACAGATATGCCGATCTTAATGCTCTTTTTGGCATCTTCCCTGCCGCCGCAGCCGCCAATTACCACACTCATGACTAAAATTCCACCAAAAGCCACGGTCATTTTTTTACTTTTTTTCCATTTCTTCAAGACTTGTTCCCCCATCAACATGTGCCGGACTTTTTCTGCTCCACACATTTACATCTACCCCCCATTTGTATATCACTGCACGATAGGAAATAAAATTTTCTGATTTTCCTCGTCATACAGATTATCTTTTGTGATCGTAAGAAACCCGACTTTTTCTGTTTTTGCCGAAGATAACGGCTCGCGCAGCTGACCCGCGATCGCTGCCGCACTTAAATATCCGATATTGAACTCATTCGGTACGACCAACGCTCCTATCACACCCTTATCCAGATAATACACATTTTTTTCTGAGCAGCCAATTCCATACAGTCCAAATTCTGTCTGTTCCTGCGCCTGCAGATAATCAACAGCCTGTTCCGTTCTGTCATTATCTAATGATACCACGATGTCTACCCTCTTTTTCTCAAGGCACCATTCAAATGTATTATTTACATTGTCTTCATCAGACAGATTCCATAAAATGGATGCCCCGGCAGACTCTATTTTGTCCATAAAACCTTTCAGGCACTGCTGTCCGGCAGTCTGTTTTAAGTTACCGGCAAGAATCCCAATGTCCGTATCTTCAAGCTTTTCCCCATAATCCGCAATAACAGCTTCGGCAACTGCCTCCCCCATCTCATAAGACTGCGGCAGAATTGCTGCATACATTCCCTCAGCTTCCACATCCGTTTCCACCAGAATCATCTTATCAGAACCGATTTCCACAGCAGAATCATCCGTATAATTGCTGCTGTCACACATTTCAACGATCACGCCCTTTGCTCCATTATCGATCTCCCTGTGAATGATCTGGTACTCTTCCTCAATACCGGAAAATGCGCCTGTCGAAACCACATTTAAACGGATATGATAATCTTCCGCTCCTCGTTCAAGTCCTTCCCGAAAAGATGTAAATCTGTCACTGCTGCTGTTTTCTACGATCACGGATACCGGATACCATTCCTCATCCTTGCTGCCATCAAGCATCCCATATGTCGCAAACGCAATAAATGCAATGATCACTAAAATCAATGCCATTAAATAGATCAAATTATTTTTTCCGGTCCGCTTCATAGTTGTTTTCTCCCTGACTCTAACCGTTCCTGCTCCTCCGGCGTATAGACGATATACGGCAAATGGATTCTGACTGTGGTTCCCTCATCCGGCTCGCTTTCTATTTCCAGACCATATTCCTCACCGAAACGCAGCCTGATCCGGTTATGTACATTCAAAAGTCCCACACCAGATCCACGTTTGTGCACACGGTTATTTTCCTTCAAAAGCTGTTCCACTTCATTTTCCGGTATTCCAAGTCCGTTATCTCTGACCTCAATGTAAATATCATCTTCCCTGCGATATCCATTGACATCAATTTCTCCGTCTCCATCCATACATTCCACGCCATAATAAATCGCATTTTCAAGCAGCGGCTGCACCACCAGTTTTACCGTACAGCACTGCAGGATCTCCGGATCTATATCAAACCGTACCTCAAAAATATTTTTATAGCGTACTTTCTGGATATTCATATAGTTTCTGGCATGTTTCAGCTCATCTTCCACACTGATGACTGTTTTTCCCCTGCTTAAACTGATACGGAAAAGACTCGCTAACTGTGTGATCATAAATACCGCATCCTCATACCGTTCTCCCTCGATCATCCAGACGATCGAGTCAAGTGTATTATACAAAAAATGAGGGTTGATCTGCGACTGAAGCGCATCGAGTTCACTTTTTCTTTTTTCTTCCTGCTCGACCACAATATCCTGCATCAGCTGCCTGATCTGTTCCACCGTGGAACGGAGTGTACACCCTAAATGTTCCACTTCCATAGATCCGCCGATATAGATAGACGGGTTCATATTTCCGGTCTCCCACTCCTTGACCGAATTATTTAATTTTTTCAGCGGCATGGCAATACTTGCAGACACAAGCTGATTTAAAAGGATCACCGCAAGCATAGATACTGTCACTAGCATGATCACAAAATATTTTGTGCCTGTCATTCCCATATCAAAGGAACTCATTGGCACAACACTGACGATCTTCCATCCGGTATAACTGACCGTCTTTACCGTAACAAGGCGTTTTTCCCCCTGGAAAATCTCTTCCGTGCTTCCATCCTCGTACCCTGCTGCCTCGATATTATTCTCCTGATAAAGATCGGTATAGATCAGCTTCTGTCTCGGATGATAAATGATCTCACCCTTTCCGTCGATCAGGTAAACATACTCCGAAGAATTTCCAACATTCGCTTTTTTTAAGATCTGTTCAATACTGTTGTAGTTCATATCGACCAAAAGTACTCCCAGCGTCGATGTTCCATTACTTGTCAGCTCCACGGCACGGCTTAAGGATACGACCCAGTAATAACGGTAAGATGGATCGCCAAACAGATTCTGCACATGCGGTGTCGAAAAATGAAGGTTTTCCATCTGACCGACCGCATCGGTAAACCACTGCTGCTTCACAATATTTACCTGACTTTTTTCATTCGCAACAGGTACTGCTGCCACAAGCTGTCCCTCTCCCGTATAACAGGCAATACTGATCAGGTTATCTTTATTCGCCTCATATAAGAGATTCATTTCTTCATCCATGGTATCACTGGCAAGATCTTTATTCTTGATGACACTGTAATACATAGTATCAGAAATACGGCGCATGTTTCGGAGATAATCCTCAAGGTTGATGGCTGTCTGATTTAAAAGCTGCCCCGTACTCTCAATCGTCATCGCTTCTGCTCTGTTTGAAAACTGCCGGTAAAGTGTGACGCCAAGAAAGGCCATACTACATATGGACAGAATCGTAAACGAAATCGATATCGTCATCTGAATACTGTGCGGTTTTGTCATTTTCCTGATATATGCAGTTAATTCTCTTATTTTATCTTTGATATTTGACAAACTCATTTTCTTTTTTCTGCTTTGTACTTTGAAGGTGACATTCCAAACTGTTTTTTAAATGCGTAACTGAAATAATTCGGATCAGAATAGCCCACTTTTTCTGCAATCACATATGTTTTTTCATCCTGATTCAAAAGCAGATCAAGCGCCTGTTCCATCCGATACTCTGTCAGATAATTGATAAAAGTTTTTCCGGTCTCCTTTTTAAACACGGTAGAAAAGTACGCCGTGCTGACCGAAAGATTTTTACATACACTCTCCACATTGAGTCCTGAATCTGCATAGTGTTCCCTGACATACTCGATCGCTTTTGTGACAAATGATTTCGTCGTGTCCTGTCTGCCATTCTGGATCATCTCCTGCATCTGACGTCCGGTCTTTAGCAGCCAGTTTTCCAGTGCCTCCGGCGATTCCATCTGAAGAACTTCCCGGTAGATATCTCCCGTACCACTGAAAATTTCGTCCAGATTCAGCCCGTTTAATGTTCCAAAACGGAAGATTTCCGCAATAAGTTCCGTGATAAATATCTGATATTTCTGCAGTGATGCTCCACGTCCGGAAAGCTGTGTCACGCTTTCTTTGACTGCTTCTTTCAGCGCCTGCTCATCCCCGGTCTTAATCTTTTTTAAAATATTCCCGATCGACTGCTCTTCCCACGGTTCCTCTGCACTGCCCTGCGGATCGATCTCCGCAATATTAATGGCTCTTGTATTTCCATAGATCACACGGTAGGAAACCGCATTGCGCGCCCCCTGATAGGAAGCCGGCAGCTCTGCGATCTCATCACAGACCGGACCGATTCCTGCCGTCACCTTCGCACCGCAGACACGTTTCGCCAGCTTGCAAAACCGATCCATTGCATTGGTATATGCCGTGATTTCTTCCGTTTCTTTTAACTGTGTGATCACAAGGATGTCTCCGAGATAAAAGAATGTGTTCGATCTCCACTTGTCCACAAACTGTTCCTCAGCAAGCTGTTTGACGGACATTCCAAGCAAAAACGGATCGAGTTCAAGCTGTGGATCCGGCGTGCTGATATGTAATATAGTTGCCACATAATATGGTCCGCTCCACGGTATCTGGTATTGTTTCAAATATTTTTCAATCTCAGATGCCGGAATTCTTCCCTCAATCAATGATGTATAAAAGTTTTCCTGCAATACCGGAAGACTCTCCATATAATAAGCGCGCAGTTTTTCGATATTACGTTTTTCATCAAGCTCTCTGTCAAGGTTTGTCCTGATACGCTCAAACACTTCCCGCAGTTCATTGGAATTGATCGGCTTTAAAATGTACTCCTCCGCCTCGATCTTAATTGCCTCTTTTGCATATTCAAATTCATCAAATCCAGAAAAAATAATAATTTTTATTTTCTGATATAGTTCTTTTAATTTCTTGCTTAAGGTCAGTCCGTCCATGTATGGCATTTTGATGTCTGTCATCACAACATCCGGCTGGATTTCCTCTGCCATCTCTAATGCTTCGACGCCATTTCTGGCATACCCGGCAATACGAAACCCCATCGCTTCCCAGTCAAGCTTTTTCATAATGACAGAATATACTTCTTCCTCATCATCCACCAATAATACCGAATATAAATTCATCGTGTTCTATTCTCCATTCCAACATGAAAAAATCATATTTTCACATTTTCTTCCGCTAGTCTCCATATTTTGCATTCATATTATGCCATAAAATTCCAAGGATCACCGTACAGATAATGATCTCTGCCACTGCCACATAGGTGTTCCAGAATAATAAAAGCATCATGACAAGTGTTGCCACTGCAAAAAAGAACATCAGCTTTCCGGCGCATTTTGCATAGTTTTCTTCGTCTTTTACCGGTGGTTTATTCTTTCCTCGGATGGCGGAGATATCTTTCATAAACCATAACCGCATTCCATAATAGATCAAAATCACAAATAAAAGTAATGGTATCCCTGCTGTCTCTAAAATCTGATCTGTTGTCATATAATCCTTGTTTTCCTCCATTGTTTTACTAAGCAAAAATAACGGCTGGTCTGTAACCCCCAGCCGTTATTTTACAGTCCGATATAAGAATTATACCGTATGTTTTATTTTCTTGCTATATATTTTCTGATATCCAGAGAAATTGCTACGAAGATTACAACACCGATTGCGATGTACTGTGCGTTTGCATTCATTCCTAAGTACTGGAGAGCAACCTTCAATAACTCGAATACTGCAACACCGATGATAGCGGATGAAACTTTACCACGACCACCTGTTACGGATACACCACCGATCGTACATGCTGCGATTGCTTCCATTTCGTAACCATACCCGGTCTGAACAGATGCACCACCTGCTTTTGCGCCGAGCATGAATCCTGCAAGACCATACATAGCTGCTGCTTTCATGTAGATTAAGATCAATGTCTTTTTCACCGGAACACCTGCAACCTCTGCTGCCTGTGGGTTACCACCGATTGCGTACATATATTTTCCATGACGTGTCATGTTGAAAATGAACCATGTGATCGCTGCCACAATAATTGCAATCCAGATCAGGTAGTTGATTCCGAGAAATTTTTTGTTTGCAACATTGGTATATGCCTCAACATATCCACCAAGAGGTGTTGCGTTTGTAACGATAAGTCCAATACCATAAACGATTTCCATCATTGCTAAGGTTGCAATGAAAGGCGGTACATTTAAGTATGCAATAAAGATACCGGTTACTGTACCAAATGCTGCACAGATGAGCATTGCGATGATCGCTACTAAAACTACGTTCAATGGTTTCATATCCGGGAAGAATTTACCGGAATAATCCAGACGCTGTAACAACATACCGGAAATACATGCACCGAAACCAATCATACGTCCTGCGGAAAGGTCACATCCTGCGGTGATAACACATCCTGCAATACCAAGTGCAATGACAAGTCGTGAACTCATATTCATAAGAATATTCATTAAGTTGTTGCCTGTGAAGAAGTTATTGGATGTCAAACCAGTATAGATTACCAGAATGAACATTACAATAATAACCCCGTTGTTAATCAAAAAATCTTTTACTTTCTGCTGTTTTGTCTTTCCCATTTTCGTCTCCTCCTATCGCATCAGAATCTTGTTGCGTATTCCATAATTTTTGCCTGTGTCATATCTTCCGGTTCCTTCACTTCACCGGTCAGTTTTCCGTTACACATAACACAAATTCTGTCTGACATTCCAAGAAGCTCTGACATCTCGGAAGAAATCATAATGATCGCTTTGCCCTGTTTTGCCAGGTCGCACATGATCTCATAAATCTCATGTTTTGCACCTACGTCGATACCACGGGTAGGTTCATCCATGATCAGAACATCCGGGTCATTGGCTAACCATCTTGCAACGATTACTTTCTGCTGGTTACCTCCGGACAGATTGGAAATATGTTCTTTCATGCTCGGAGTCTTGATACTTAATTTTTTAATGCTGCTTGTTACGATCTCATTGATCTTTTTGTGATTTAAAACAAATCCTGCATTCAGATATTTATTGTAGATAGATACACCTACATTATCTTTGATAGACAGGCATCCGAAAATACCGTTTCCTCTTCGATCCTCAGTGATCAGTCCGATTCCGGCATTCATCGCATCGATTGGATGTTTGATCTTTACTTTTTTGCCATGCATATAGATCTCACCGGATGCAATACCACGGATACCGAAGATTCCTTCCATCAATTCTGTTCTCTGTGCACCTACCAGTCCACCAAATCCAAGGATTTCTCCTTTGTGGAGCTGAAAACTTACATTCTGGAATGATTTTGCATGGATGGAGCAAAGATTTTTTACTTCCATAACCACTTCATCACCCGGTTTGTTTTCTCTCGGTGGATATACATTTGTCAGCTCACGGCCAACCATCTTTGTGATGATCTGATCTGTGGTCATCTCTGCTGCCGGCCAGGTTCCAACATATGTACCATCCCGCATGACTGTGATATCATCAGCGATTCGTTTGATCTCATCCATCTTATGTGAAATGTAGACCATTGCCACACCTTTGTCTCTTAAATCATTCATGATGCGGAACAATGCTTCTACTTCATTATCAGAAAGAGATGATGTCGGCTCATCAAAGATGATAACCTTTGCCTGTTGGGAAACTGCCTTTGCAATCTCAACGGACTGCATCTGACCTATGGATAAAGATCCAAGCTGTGCTTTCGGATCAAAGTCCATTTTTACTTCTTTTAACCATTTTGCAGTATCCTCATACATTTTCTTATGATCGATCACTTTTAATGGTCCACACTTTGTCGGGAATCTTCCCAGGTACATATTTTCTGCAACGCTTCTTGCCGGTACCGGCTGCAGTTCCTGATGTACCATGGCAATTCCTTTTTTCATTGCCTCATCCGGGTTATTAATCTCGACTTTTTCTCCGTCCAGAATAATCTCGCCGGCATCCATTTTATAAATACCAAACAGACATTTCATCAGGGTTGATTTTCCTGCACCATTTTCCCCCATCAGTGCATGGACGGTTCCCGGACGGAGTGATAACTGTACATTGTCAAGTGCTTTGACACCGGGGAAAGATTTGCATACACCCCTAAGCTCCAGTTTATACTCAGCCATGTTTCTCCTCCTTTATATCATTTGGCTTACTTCTCTGCCAATTATGTTCCTATTTCATATCTGTGCTATTTAGCACACTTCATTTTTCATAGAATATATATCTGCCTGTTTTTATTTCATACATTCATTTCTGCATTTCTGCAGTCTGATCATAATTCTTATGAATAGTGGCAGCGGGTGCCATATGCACCCGCACCACTTTTATACCCTGTTCTTTTTACAGATTATTTAACCATGTCAAGAACATCCTGTGCATTGTCTTTTGTTACTTTTACATAATCACATCCGATGTAGTGATCATTGCCAGCGCCTGTGATGTAGTTGATAGCTGCATCTGCTGCACTGTGGGACTGTGAGAAGTGATCGTTAAATACAGTACCTGTCATGGTTCCTGCAAGAACATCCTCTAATGCCTCTGATAATGCATCAACACCTACCAGATAAATATCAGTACCTACGGTACGTCCTGCACTCTGGATTGCCTGTAAAGCACCAAGTGCCATTGCATCGTTGTTACAGAATACAACTTCTACATCGTTACCGTACTGTCCAAGGGCATTTGCTACGATCTGCTGTGCCTGATCCTGCTGCCAGTTACCAACCTGATCGGATAAGCAGTTTACTTCAAGTCCTGCATCCTCAAGAGCTTTTACAGAATATTCTGTACGATACTGGGCATCCACGTTCTCCGGATCACCTTCTACCATAACGTAGTCGATCTTTCCATTTCCATTTAAATCTACGGTATCAAGACCAAGATCACTGATCATCTCACCCTGGAAAGTACCGGACTGACGTGCATCACATCCAACGTATGTAACATCCCAGTTGTTATCTGACCATCTCTTCTGCTCTTCTTCATCCGGCTCACGGTTGATGTATACCAGCGGGATTCCTGCTGCAACTACTTTATCTGTGATGGTTGCTGCGGAAGAGGAGTTAACCGGGTTGATAATAAGGACATCTACCCCCTCTGTGATAAAGTTATCAATCTGACCTGTCTGTGTAGCCTGATCGTTTGCACCATCAACAATTGTGATATTGTCTTTTGAAAATCCTTTTTCTACCAGATAATTTTCAAGCTCTGTACGGAACAGTGTCATGAAGTTATCGGAGAACTGGTAAATACATACACCAACTTTTTTGTCTGCTAAACTTGCATCTGCGTCTGTTGCTGCATCGGCTGCTGCGTCCCCTGCATCGGCTGCCTCTGTAGCTGCTGCATCATTCGATGTATCACTTGATGCATCGCTTGCTGCTGCATCGGTTGTTGTTCCGGCATTGTTTGTGGATGCGTTATTGCTTCCGCCACATCCTGCTACCATAGATGCTACCATTGCTGTTGCTAAAATTACACTAACTACCTTTCTTTTCATAGAAAAATCCTCCCATTTGATTTAATGTATTTGTAACTCTTTGTTTGTTACAAGTGCATTATACCAACAGGAGGATTGGATAAACATACAATATTCTTCTGTCTTTCTTAAAAATTCTTCTTTTTATTTGTGCATTTCATCACTTTTCTTTGATTTTCGTTTTATTTCGTTGTGTATTTTGACATAACAGTAAATTATTTCATGTTTTTTCAACGTCATTCTGTCGCTTTAAAGTTCTAAAATATTCTCTGCTATCTCCACTGCATCACGGATACAGTCCGGGCAGCTTCTAAGTACTTTTCCGGTTTCAGTGCCCTTTAATTCTCCACAGGTGAGCGATCCGTTTTTCTCTAAAAATGTCTTCGTGATCTCTCTGGTCAGTTTATAGGTATCTGCCTTACTTGCCGGCTGCTCTAAATTTTTGCAGCTGTTTTTTAATCCCGCAAGCATGACTGCGCCGGATACCGCACCACAGGTTGCTGCCATGCCGCCCATGCCAAGTCCGAATCCTTCACAGGCTGCAAACAGGGTTTCCTCCGGTATGCCGGTCTCCTCTGCAAATGCACAGGCAACTGCCTGAGCACAGTTGAATCCTTTATCGTGTAATTCGATTGCTTTTTCTTTTCTGGTCATTGATGTGTCCTCCGTTTTTATCAATTTTACTTTTGGCATAGAACATGTTTTATGTACGATACATATTCTAAGTGCTGTACATACTTTATTTATTATACGGAGGTGACAGTGTATTTTCAAGTTTCTGTATCATTTAAAGCGTTTCCTGACCATTTAATCTCCTTTCCAGTCAGGGTCATTGCCGACAATATATCATCATGATCTGCAAAAGTCTATCCCAAAATCATAAAATACATATTCTCTAAACATTTTATTATCATGAAACAAAAATAACAGGGCACATCGGATTTTAAATCCGAAGTCCCTGTCGTTAAGTAAAAAAACAAATAGAAAATGCCGCTCTTATTTTGCCTCATCGATTGCTTTTCCAATATCATGACGCATATATTTATTGGCAAAGTCAACCCACTCGGTTGCCTCGTAGGCTTTCTTTCTCGCCTCTTTCAAATCAGCACCGGTCGCCGTGATACCAAGCACTCGTCCACCATTTGTAACAATATCTCCGTTGTCATCGAACTTCGTTCCTGCATGGAAACAGAAATAGTCGTCTTTTCCATCAAACTTTTCAAGACCGCTGATTTTAAATCCTTTTTCATAGGATACCGGATATCCGTCAGACGCCAGTACCACACAGACTGCCGCATTGTCCTCAAACTGCAGATCAATGGTATCTAATCTGCCATCTACGCATGCTTCCATCACATCAATGATGTCGTTTTTCATACGCGGAAGTACGACCTGGGCTTCCGGATCGCCGAATCTTGCATTATACTCTAGCACCTTCGGTCCATCCTCTGTCAGCATCAGTCCAAAGAAAATGACTCCGGTAAACGGTCTGCCCTCTGCAGCCATGGCATCCACGGTTGCCTGATAAATGTATTTCTGACAGAAATCATCCACCTCTTTGGTATAGAACGGACTTGGAGAAAAGTTACCCATTCCTCCGGTATTTAATCCCTGATCGCCGTCTTTCGCACGTTTGTGATCCTGTGCAGAAGACATGATCTTGATCGTCTTTCCATCCACGAAAGATAATACAGACACCTCACGTCCTGTCATAAATTCTTCCACAACCATGGTATTTCCGGCTGTTCCGAACTTTTTATCCTCCATGATCTCTTTGACACCGGCTTTTGCCTCCTCTAAGGTGTTGCAGATCAAAACACCTTTACCGAGTGCTAATCCGTCCGCCTTTAATACGATCGGCATTTTTGCAGTCTCTAAATAAGCAAGCGCCTCTTCTGCTGATGTAAAGTTTTCGTAAGCTGCCGTAGGAATATGGTATTTTTTCATGAGGTCTTTTGAGAATGCCTTAGATCCCTCTAAAATAGCTGCGTTCTTACGCGGTCCAAATACCTTTAATCCCTCCGCCTCGAAAACATCCACGATTCCGCCGACCAATGGATCATCCATTCCAACGATCGTAAAATCAATGGCCTGCTCTTTTGCAAAAGCCACAAGTTTATCAAACTCCATGGCACCGATCGGCACGCACTCTGCAAGTGCCGCGATTCCGGCATTTCCCGGAGCGCAGTAAATCTTATCGACACGCGGGCTCTTTGCCACACTTGTCACGATCGCATGTTCACGTCCACCGCTTCCAACTACTAATACTTTCATCCTCCGTCGCTCCTTACTCTGTTATTAAACACTATCTTTCATTTCCTGCTATTCTGTAATGATCGTATGTCCATTTTCTACCGATAGCTTTCTTACTCTTTCGCAATGATCACATGTCCATCTTCCACAGATACTTTCCCGTTTGCGATCAGGTCGATCGCTTTTGGAAGGATCACCCATTCTGCCTGTTCCATCACACGGCGCTGTAATACTTCCGGTGTATCTCCCTGCTCTACCTCGACTGCCTTCTGCAAAATAATCGGTCCCGTGTCTGTTCCCTCGTCAACAAAATGTACCGTTGCGCCCGTTACCTTCACTCCGCGGGCAAGCACGCCTTCATGTACTTTCAGACCATAAAATCCTTTTCCACAAAAAGATGGGATCAGGGATGGATGGATATTTACGATACGGTTCGTATATTCTTTGATCATCATCTCCGGCAGTACTACAAGGAATCCCGCCAGCACAACAAGATCTACATTGTAGGAATTTAATTTATCAAGGAATGCCTGATTAAAAGCCTCTCTGCTTTCAAAATCTTTCGGTGAGATGCACAGTGCTTCGATTCCATGTGCCCTCGCACGCTCCAGGGCATAGGCATTTGCATTATTACTGATGACAACCGAAATGCACGCATTTGTAATTTTCCCTGCGCTGATCGCATCAATGATCGCCTGAAGATTTGTTCCTCCACCGGATACTAAGACTGCCAGTTTTAGCATAAGGTTACTCCTTTTTCACCGTCTTTGATCTCACCAACCACATATGGTGTCTCGCCTGCTGCTTTGATTGCTTCCATTGTTTTGTCCACATCAGCAGGATCTACTGCAAGTACCATACCAAGTCCCATATTGTAGGTATTGTACATCATTTTCTCTTCTACCTGTCCCTTTTTCGCCATCAGTTTAAAGATAGACGGAACTTCATAACTGTCTTTGCGGATCACAGCCTGTTTTCCCTCCGGCAGCATTCTTGGAACATTCTCATAGAAACCACCGCCTGTGATATGGCTGCATGCCTTGATGCGCACACCTGCCTCTTTGACGCTGCGCAGCGCTTTTACATAGATTCTTGTAGGAGCAAGCAATGCCTCTCCAAGTGTTTTTCCTAACTCATCATAATAGGTATCCAGGCTTTCTTTTGTCATCTCAAAGATTTTTCTGACAAGTGAAAAACCGTTGGAGTGCACACCGGAAGATGCCATACCGATCAGTACATCTCCTGCCTTTACATCTGCACCTGTTATGATATCTTTTTCATCTACGACACCAACCGCAAATCCGGCAAGATCATATTCGTCCTCAGGCATCAGTCCCGGATGCTCTGCTGTCTCTCCACCGATCAGGGCTGCATCGGACTGTTTGCATCCCTCTGCGACACCGCTTACAATTGCCGCAATCTTTTCCGGATAGTTTTTTCCACATGCGATATAATCAAGGAAAAATAAAGGTTCACCGCCTGCACATGCGATATCGTTGACACACATTGCAACACAGTCAATTCCGATCGTGTCATGTTTGTCCATAAGAAATGCAAGTTTTAATTTTGTTCCTACGCCGTCCGTTCCGGACACTAAGGTAGGTTTCTCCATGTTTTTAAATTTTTCCATGGAAAATGCACCGGAAAATCCGCCAAGACCTGTTAAAACCTCTGGCCGCATGGTTCCCTGTACATATTTTTTCATCAGTTCCACTGATTTGTAGCCTGCTTCGATATCAACACCGGAATTCTTGTAATCCATTAATTTTTCCTCCTGAATCTGTTGTTTTTTAGTAATTTTTATAACCAACTTCCTGTAATCTGGCATCTTTTGCCTGAACCTGTTCTTTTAACTCTTTTGAATACTCTTTTAATTTTGCAAGCAGAGCCTCATCTGAAGTAGCAAGAATCTTTGCTGCAAGCAGTCCTGCATTTGCACCTCCATTGATCGCTACTGTTGCAACCGGGATACCGGATGGCATCTGAACGATCGAGTATAAAGAATCTCTTCCGCCAAGGGATGTGGTATGCATTGGGATACCAATAACAGGCATCGGGAAAATTGCTGCACACATACCCGGTAAATGCGCTGCCATTCCTGCACCTGCAATAATCACCTTAAATCCTTTTGCTTCTGCGCTCTTGGCATATTCAAAAAATACGTCCGGCTCTCTGTGCGCGGAGATGATCGTCATCTCATAATCAATTCCAAGCTTATCTAAAATATCTGCAGCTTTTGCCATAACCGGCATATCTGAATCGCTGCCCATTACAATACCAACTTTTGCCATAATCGTTCTCCTTCCAGATTCCTACAGTTTCACACTTCCACTGTTACCTATGTGTATTGTACCCGTCATTCTTTTAGAAGTCCAATTAATATTTATTATTTTATTTATTAAATAATCTTATATATTATCTTATTTATTTCTGAAGCAGGACTCCAGCTTATTTTTAGCAATCCTGTTTTTTATAAAAGCGGCTCATTCAGCTGCTCTGTTCCGACTAAGACAAATTTGCCATCTGCAATGATATCTTCTGTACTGCCATCTTTTCTTATCACTGTGATCTTGTCAAGCTCATCATATGGGATCGTAATATCTGTATGACAATTTAAATACGCTTTTTCTACGGACTCTTTTCTCTGTGCAGATACACTGTTCTCCCTTGCAACAATCGCTTTGCCATCCGGATTGTAGGAAACATTGTCCTCCTCATGGCTGTAACAGGTGTCACCCACTGCAAAATGCGGTCCGGTCTTCTCGGCAATCAGGATCGGCAGTTTATCTGCGATCTGATAATCTCTCGCCATGCGGTATGCGGTTGTATTCGTTCCGATCGCAAACTCTCCCATCGGCAGCGTGTCATGATGTTTTAATACATTATCACGGATATATTTTTTATTTTCTGCCTCATCCTTAAAATTGGTGCAGGTATAGGACTCTACCATACCATCCTTAAACCGGATTTCTAAATTCTCATAGTTGAGTCCGTTTAAGTAGACCTGTCCGACGAAAAGTATTCCCGTGGTTTTCTCTAATACCGGTGAAGTAAATACCTCTCCGACCGGAATGTTGACATCTGCCACGCAGTTCTCAAATGCAGTCTCCTTTGCCGGATCTTTTAATTTCCAGATATTTACATACAGATCTGTCTTATTTTTTCCTTTTCCCGTAATATGCACCTGATCTGCCGTATCTAATACATCAATAATCTTCTGCTGTATCGTCTGGTACAATTTATAATCCAAAGTATTTAATTTTACCGTTTCGGCAAAAATCTCCTCAAAACGGTCACCGATCTCCGGGATCGGATATGCGATAATTGTAAAACTGCGCTCTTCGCCTTTGATATATTCATTAATCATCTGCCCTGCCATGTTCATCTCATAGACACAGATTTTCTGCTGTTTTTCGTTATATTTTACCGCACGCTCTTTATTTTCCGGTGAAAATGGTACCTCCCCGAACACTTCGATCACTGCAGGGCCTGCATGACCGGCCGCTAATTTTTTTTCTTCCTCAAAATAATTCTTTCTTGCCTCTAAGCAGCGCTCCACATACGCTTTATCCAGATAGAGTGCACGGTCTTCCCTGTGATCATAGTCAAACTGCTTGTTTGGTGATGTTGCAGATGCAAGCATGGTCGGCTTTAAATTCATTTTTTCAAAATTGTGTACCGCTGCACGGACCATCCGCTCAAAACCGATCGGATAACGGAGCTGTACCGTCTGCTTTTTGCCAAGATCTTTGCCTGTCACTTCAAATCCGATCCGATAGCCTTCTGTATAGGTGTCTGCCATCGCCTGGATCTCCTCATCGGTCATCCTGTTTAAAAATGCTGCCATCTTTTTCTCATTTTCCCCAATATATACACCGTAGCGGTACAGATAGCGCAGATCGTTAAGATCAGCATTCATCACAATATCATTCTCAAAATCTTCTGCCGGATCAATCAGCCTTCGAAGACTTTTTTCATAAAAAATCTCACTGTAATCATGGAAAAACCAGTACAGATCCTGCTGCACCGCTGACTTCTCCGGGACATCTTTTTCTTCCCCTGCTTCAAAACGGTTATAAATTTCGACAAACAGTTCCATCTGGATCGTAAGCTGCATCAGATCCCCACGAAATGCCGCACCAGTCTCACGTCTGATATATGCAAGGTACGCACAGAGAAGCTGTCCGAACTCTTCTCCCAATTGTTCCACAGCATAATCCGGATTCGCATAACTTGTCTGATATGCCTCACCAAGAATGTCTTTATATAATGCCTGATTACATCTTTCTGCTTCTTTTAAACTCTGTTTTTGAATCGCATCATCTGCCCATAGATCATAGACAGCCGCCTGTTTCTGCAGCAGCTGTGCCGTCTGCCTGAAGTATTCTTTATATTTTTCTTCTGTCTCCGGCTTTTCTTCAATCTCTGCAACCCGCTCACGCACCAGCACAAAACGCTCCTTTGCAAGCTCGTTGGATTCTTTATATAATTCTTTGTATAACATTAAGTCAGAACCTCCACAAAAATTTCTATCACTCATCAATCAGTTTTCCATATTTTGCATTTTTTTCAATCAATGATTTTGCATACTCCCAGATCCGCTCAGAACCCTCGTGTACCCTCTCGTCCCTCTTTAATACCTGAGATTTTTTCACACCATGTTCCTCCCATGAAATACCACCCGATGCATCATTTAAAAACAATGGCTGTACCTTATCTAACATATTCGCAAACTTTGATTCCGGTGTCTCCATCGCCTCAAACTCATCCCACAGACCGCGGTATTCCTTCTGCTGTGCCTCCGGCAGCAAACCAAAGATACGGTCAGCCGCTTTTAATTCACGCTCCCGCTTTGTCTTATTACCCTCCGTATCGTACGCATAAGTATCTCCCGCATCGATTTCTATGACATCGTGAAGAAGTACCATTTTCATGGTTTTTAATACATCAATCGGCTCATTCGCGTAATCAGCAAGCACAAACGCCATCAGCGCCAGATGCCAGGAATGTTCCGCATCGTTTTCTTTCCTGCTCCCGTCACTTAAATAGGTCTGTCTTGTAATCTTTTTTATTTTGTCCAGTTCCATGATAAATGAAATCTGTTTTTCAAAATCTGTCATATGAATTCTCCATTCCTGCGTGTAAAAATCTTATTTTCACACCAATTTCTCTCTTTATTTACAGCAAAAATCCAACTATATACAGTGCAGCCCATACCCCAACAGCAAGGAAAGAGCATACGGTCGCAAGATAAGGAAAAAAACGATAGGAATTTTCCTCTCTTAAGCTTACAATTGCATTGAACAATGCGATCACTCCAACGAACATGGACGACACACCCGCACTCCCAAGATACATGCTTCCGTTTCCTCCATCCTGAAAAGAACAGGCAATGACTGCAATTAGCCCCCCCAATGATATAACCGACAGTATCCATGCAGCAATTCCTCTTTTTGACTGTTTTTTATCTGTAAATTTATATCCTCTTTTATGTCGTGTATGCATCTTGTTTATCCTCATTTTCATGATTTTTATCCATTTGCCTGTCAGGCATATGTTTTTATCACTAATTTCCATGCCGGACTCAAATATCATTCACCTGCCGGCATTCTTTTATTATACAAAAACATATCTTTTTATGCAACCTGTCCGCCAGTCACACAGGGATTTCGCTTTTAACTTTTTTATCTATTCATTTTTATAAATAATCCAGTTATCAGCATTCCATCTGCGGTTACCCTTCGTTCCTGGTCAATACGCGCAAAATTCCCCCTGCTTTTTCCCTATATATTTTTTCTGCTGATTTTCTATCCGCCTTTTTCACATAAAATCTGTTTCACTTTTTCTGTTAGCAGCTCATCGCAAAAAATCCGGTTTATGCTCTTTCGGCTTATACCACTTCCTGCAAAGTTCCGGCTTCTTCGGTACAAATATAACTCTCTTACATTAAAGCCTATGATTATCAGATTAAATATGGTTTCAACCGCATCTCGACAGTAACAGTGCTTTGCGTGATAATACGTTTTCAATTGATGGAAACCATTCTCCTCAATGTCCCATCTGCGGTGCATCATTTCCCATAATACCCGGTAGTCTGCCGCTTCCAGTGTCGTTACAAGCCACATGAAACGCTCTGTTTCTTTTCCGTTTTCTTTCCACTGCTCATGATACCGCACCACACGCAGTTTATATGGACACCCTTCCATCTTAAAACCAGAAAGATCCCATACTTCAATCTTCTTTTTCCCTTTCCAGAAAGATGCCTTTTTTCCCTCATCCTGTTTGAACAGACGCTCTGCATCCTGAAAAATCATTCTTCTTTCGTCTTTCAGGCGTATCACCCCTTCCAGACCATTTTCCTTCAGAATGTTGATAAATGGAGCATTCAGATATAATGCATCCGCCACAATCACATCCGCAAAATGTCCATGCCGTTTCTTCAGCCGCTCAATCAACCTTTTTCCGCCTGTCAGTTCTCCTTCGTCTTTCCCAGAACCATCCCTTGGTTTTAACATTTCCTGCCCCAGAATTACGTGTGGTGATTTACCTATAATCATGCACACCACACTCCGGTAAAAGTATTCGGTTTCCCCTGTGTGTTTTTTTCGGCTCAGACAGTTTTTCAGTCTTTTCGACATGCTTTCAGGGGCTGAAAAAATGGTATGGAAACTTTCATACTGCAGCATCAGAAAAAGCAGTACCGGCATGACAATGTTAAACAATGGAATAGATTTTCTTTTTCTTTCGTCCGTTAAACACTTGATTTTTTGCGGGATTTTATATACACTCTTCATATAAGTTAGCAGTTTCTTCAATGCTAATTTTTCATTCAGGACACCTTCTTTCGTATGTTTTGTTCCATAACATAATTATACAATAAAAGGTGTCCTTTTTGAGTGATTATACAGAAAAAAACAGTAATTTAATACCCCAAATTGATATCCCCTGCTTTGCCTGGAATTCACAGGCAGAACAGGGGCTTTTATTTTTTAAAGCGAAATCTCTGGATACCAATGACTTTTATGACCTGATCGAATAGTCAAAATCCGGTGGATATCAGGGTTCGGTCATTCTGTTTTTTGATATTGAGTCCGGTAAAGTTTTCAAACCGTTTGCAAAAAAAAAGAAATGTCATTTACAGCAATCCTGTCTATGCAGAGGGTTTTTACTATTTTCTGCAGGGCGATTATGACGAAAAGAAAATCTCTCTGTACCGCTATATTCCCGGAAAACTTTTAGAAAAAGAGACAGAACTTAGTACAGAAGAAGTGAGCCTGTATAATCTTTGCATCATTGGAAATCCGGTACACATCATCAGTCAGGAGGACTCCTTTGTATGTTATTATCCCGAAAAAATTTCTTTTCCGATAACCGGTCATGAAAGCGCCCTTTTTATAGAAGATGAAAAAATATATTTTGAATCCTGGGTGGAAGAAGGCTGGAATGACAAAAATGACTGTGCCACAGACAATTATGATCTTTACTATAAAGTTATTGTAAAAGATTTCAGTGGAAATACGCTTTCTGAAGAAGTTGGCGATTTGTATCAGGCGGCAGACGGCACCTGGTGGATCGCATGACTTCCAGTTGCTTTATGGATAAAAAATGGATATTTCCGTTACACCATAAATGTGATATGGGCGAAATGATATGTTACTTCAATCTTTTCATCCAAAAATACTGTCTCATTTTATGAATTTGTATGATATTGGGTGAAAACGATCCTGTATCATACAAAACACCCACGAATTTCGATATATGTGGCTGTTTTTCAAAAAAAAGTTCTTTTAATTCGCCCATTTGACAATATTATGTCAACTGCTTTACAAAAAAACGGGCGAAACAAGCATATCCTGTACTTGTTTCGCCCAACGTATTTCATTTTGCCTGACAGACTTCAAAAACATCTGCACCTTTCCACATACATCACTCCAGCACTTTTTCTAACTCCTCGATCACGATCTTTAATGCTTTGATCCTTGCATACCGTTTATCCACTGACTCTAAGATATGCCAGGGCGCATATGTCGTACTGGTTTTCTGGATCATCTCATTGACTGCATCTTCATACTGATCCCATTTTTCACGGTTACGCCAGTCCTCATCTGTGATCTTCCACTGCTTCTGCGGAGTGTTCTGTCTCTCATTAAAACGCTCTAACTGTGTATCCTTGTCGATCTGCACCCAGAACTTGATGATAACAGCGCCCCAGTCGTGCAGTTCCTTTTCAAATTCATTAATTTCGTTATAGGCACGTTTCCAGTCATTTTCGCTGCAGAACCCCTCAAGACGCTCCACCATGACTCTGCCATACCAGGTGCGGTCAAAGATCGCGATATGTCCTGTCTTTGGCAGCCTCGTCCAGAAACGCCAGAGATAATGTCTCGCCTTCTCGTGTGGCTCCGGGCTTGCGATCGGATGTACTTCATAGCCTCTCGGATCGAGTGCTCCGGTGATCCGCTTGATATTGCCGCCCTTTCCTGCTGCATCCCATCCCTCATATGCAATGATGACCGGAACTTTTTTGCGGTACAGACGGTTATGAAGCTCTCCTAAGCGGTTCTGGAGACGTTTCAGTTCTTTTTTATACTCGTCCTCTCCAATTGTCTTATCCAGTGGGATCTCCGACAACAGGGGCATTTTTTCCATAGAAAATACATTCTGTAAAATTGGCACCGCCATCGCATTATTGGCAAGCGCCACATCAATTCCTTCCGTCAGAATCTCAAGTGCCTGTAACTCCGTCCATTTTTTTGATTCTGCATCAATGATATACCACGGTGCTGACGGCAGATTTGTTTCCTTTAAATAGGAATCAAATGCATTCAGGCATTTCTCATAATGCTCATTCTGCCAGCGGTCATTCCTGCTGACACGCCATCTGGTATCCTTCTCCTTAGAAAGATGTTCGATCCGTTTTTCCTGTTCCTTTTTAGACACCTGCAAAAATAATTTCACGACGAGATAACCGTTATCTGTCAGCTGGCGTTCAAACCGCTTGACACTCTCAATGCGGTGCGCATATGCCTCGTCTCCAAGCTTTTCATGCAGTCTTTCACCCATGATCTCATCCATCCAGCCGGAGTCTAAAAAGCTGAACTTGCCGCTCTCCGGTATTTTTACAAAGTGGCGGTACAAAAACGGTTTTCTCTTTTCTTCCTCCGTCGGTGCCGCCATGGACGCTACTTTAAAGAATCTCGGATCAATGTTTTTAATAATCTGACCGATCAGTGAGCCTTTACCTGCGGTTCCCCATCCTTCCACAAGCACAAGCACCGGCAGTCCGTGCTCTTTTACCTTGAGCTGCTGCTCCTGCAGTTTTCTCCGTGCTTCCTGCAGCCGTTCCTCCAGTTTTGCATCTGACGGACGCTCTGTTTTTTCCCATTGTTTTAACATGCAAATCCCTCCCATTCTTCTGTCATTAGTTTTCCACATTCATTCTGAAATATCAAGTATTTTCAATTATTTTTCATAAAATAAGTTTTCTGTTTATTAATTTCAAAAAAATGTGTCTTTTTTCACAGATTTATAGTATAGTAAAAGTAGATAAATGTTAACGTTTCACATGGTTTCTTCACAAAAGATTCCATGCTATAAGGAGAACGCCTATGCTGGTTACATTAATACCTCTATTTGATGAAAACATAAAAGTCAGCGCATATTCTCTGTATACACAGAAAGCAAATTTTCTGCTTCACCCGAATCTTTTAGGAAGCGGAAGCAATGATGGCGCCGCCCAGATTGAAGGATTTGAACTGATCTTAAATATGGGACTTGAAACTCTTTCCCCGGCAAAAGAAATCTTTGTTCCGGTAAATGAAATATCGATTTTTTCCGATATTCCTTCCCAGTGTGGCCTGCCGCACGAGTTTTTCGTATTGCTGTTAAAAGGAAATATCCCATGCACACCAATGTATATTGACCGTGTAAAAGCACTGAAAAAGATGGGGTATCGATTTGCCATCCGCAAGCTTCCTGTATCAAGTTACGAAGCTTACCATGATCTGCTCGTACTGATGGATTATGTCATGTTAGACTGTGAAGAGATTGACATCAGCAAAGCACGTATTTATTTCAATAAAGTTTATCCAAACATCAGGCTCTGTGCTTCAAATATAACCAAAACAGAGACATTTGATGCAATCTGTCAGGATAAGAGCTGCACTTTATATGAGGGAAGTTTTTACAGACTCCCTGTCACAAAGGGAAACCATGACGTAGCTCCGTTAAAGATCAATTACATTGAACTTATGAATCTGGTTAATACAGAGGACTTTGACCTCACCAAAGCGGCAGATATCATCGGTCATGACACCGCTCTTGTCATCTCACTGCTTCGCATGGTCAATCATATGGCTGTCAACTCTGAGATCACTTCCATCCGGCACGCAGCTGCCATGCTTGGACAGAAAGAACTGAAACGCTGGATCAACACCGCCGTTGTCAATCAGTTGTGTTCCGACAAGCCAAACGAGCTTACGCGTTTATCCCTGTTGCGTGCAAAGTTTGCAGAAAATCTTGCCCCTGCCTTTGAGCTTGGCGGCAAAGCTTCCGAACTATTCTTAACCGGACTGTTTTCCGTGCTTGATATCATCCTTGATAAACCAATGGAGGAAGCACTCTCGCTTGTCAAAGTTTCACGCGACATCGAAGATGCTCTCATCCGTCAGAGTGGTATTTTTGCGGAACCTTTATATTTCATCAAACAATATGAGGCAGGTAACTGGTCCGAAGTTTCCCGGCTTATGATCCTGGAAAACCTTGACACACAGACTGTGTATGATGCCTATATTGCTGCCCTGAAATGGTACCGTGATCTGTTTTCTGACACCTACAAAAAATAATCTGCTACCTAACATTTTGTCATAAAATGTTAGGCTAGAATGCACGCTCCGCGAACATTCTATTGTCATGAATAAAAGCCGAAAGCGACACTTTATTCCGCTTTCGGCTTTCTTATTTTTCATTCATTATTCTTATGACATCATCCCGGAACCTGCATTTTTCATCCGGTTTTTCTTTACAACTTTCTGTCTTGTGAACTCTTCCCTCTCTTTTTCCTCCAGATAATCCTGTATCTCACACGACAGTTTTTCATACTTCGGAATTGTAATGTTCGAGAGTGCATTCGCGCGTTTCTGCGTCTTTTTGATATTATAGGCAAGGCGGTATGCAGAGTTTTCGATCTCCGCAAGACGGATCGTTAATTCTTTTACTTTTTCAAACTGCTGGCACGCCTCATCTAATGACATTCTTGTGTGATAAAAAGAATATGCCGGTGCCTGCTTCTTTTTCTCATACTCTACCTTTGGGATTTCTGTTCCCATGACACTGCGCCGCTTGATACGGATGGAGTTCTCCACCGGAACCGCTTTTGCAATCTGTTCTACCTGATGGATTCCCATCTGGATGTTGGCTTTCTGCAGTGCCTGGTAGGCATTGGAAAATGTCTCATCGATCTGGTTCTGGATATCCGAAGCCTCTGAGATCAACTCCATCAGTTCCCGGATCAGGATATTTCTTTTTTTATCCATCAGGTCAAATCCCTGTTTTGACAATGCGAGCGCATTTTTTGCCAATATGAGGTTTCCCTTCGTCGGAAACGTATTCGGATCCATGCGTCATCCCCTCCTAATCCCAGTACTTTTCAAGAATTTTTGTATCAATACGGTCTAATTCTCCACGCGGCAGGATATGCAGCAGCCGCCAGCCGATATCCAGCGTTTCCGCCATCGAACGGTTTTCGTCTTTTCCCTGCCCGATAAATTCTTTTTCAAAAGCTGTACCAAATTTCAGATACTGTTTATCGGTATCAGAAAGCTCGTCCTCGCCGATGACACTCGCAAGATCTCTCGCCTCGCCGACACGGGCATAGGAGGAAAAGAGCTGGTTTGCAAGATCCTGATGGTCTTCCCTGGTATATTTTTCACCGATACCGTCCTTCATCAGACGCGACAGTGACGGCAGTACATTGATCGGAGGATAAATATTTTTCTGGTGAAGGGAACGTTCCAGTACGATCTGCCCCTCGGTGATATATCCGGTAAGATCCGGGATCGGATGTGTGATATCGTCATTCGGCATTGTCAGGATTGGAATCTGTGTGACGGAACCGGATGCACCGTTTACGATCCCGGCTCTCTCATAAAGTGCTGCAAACTCACTGTACAGATATCCCGGATAGCCTTTCCTGCTTGGGATCTCTCCCTTCTGCGCCGAAACTTCACGCATCGCCTCTGCAAACGAAGTCATATCGGTCAGTATTACAAGGATATGCATATTTTTCTCAAACGCGAGATACTCGGCGGCTGTCAGCGCCACCTTCGGCGTGATCAGACGCTCTGCAACCGGATCATTGGAGAGATTTAAAAACATCGCAACATGGTCACTTACACCACATTCTGCAAAACGGCGCTTAAAATACTCCGCCACATCATATTTGACTCCCATCGCGGCAAACACGACTGCAAACGGTTCGTCCTCGTTTTCGCCATCCCCAAGACTGGCCTGTTCCACAATCTGGGCGGCAAGCTCATCATGCGGCAGACCGTTGCCTGAAAAGATCGGCAGTTTCTGTCCACGGATCAAAGTCGTCAGTCCATCGATCGCAGAGATACCGGTTCTGATATAGTTTCTCGGATATTCCCTGCTGCACGGATTCATCGGCTGTCCGTTGACGTCACGCACAACCTCGGCGTGCACCGCGCCGAGCCCGTCGATCGGCTGCCCCAGACCGTTGAATGTTCTTCCTAAGATTTCCTCCGACAGCCCCACACACAGCGGTCTGCCTGTTAACCTTGCATGCGTATTTAAAAGGGACATCTCCTCCGTGCTCTCAAACACCTGAACGACCGCATAGTCATTATTGATCTCCACGATGCGCCCTAATTTTTTCTGTTTTCCTTCCACGACCAACTCCACGATCTCATCATAGAAAGCGCCTCTTACACCTTCTACTGCAACCAGTGGTCCATTGATCTCACTCAGTCCAAGATACTCAATCGCCATATCAATCCTCATTTCTGAGCAGCTTATTCTTCACACGAATCTACATTTTTGTGTTCAACCGCCCCTTACGCATTTTCCGCCATCAGATGCTGATAAAATTCTTCGATCTTATCATCATACAGGTTTAGCTGCTCTAGTTTGTCATTTGCCACATCATATTTAATGGAAATGATCTTCTCAAATATATCACTTTCCCGAAGAAGCGCCATCGGCATGTTCCGGTCGATCAGTGCCTTGCAGCGGTCGTAAAGATGAAGGATGATCTCCATCATGCGAAGCTGTTTTTCCATCGGCACATAGGTGTCCTCTTTGTGGAATGCATTCTGCTGCAAAAATCCAAGCCGGATCACACGCGCAATCTCAAGCACCAGTTTCTGATCGTCCGGAAGCACATCACTTCCAATCAGCTTTACGATCTCATTCAGACGATTTTCCATCGTCAGAAGATTCAAGATCTCATTCCGACACTGCACGAATGTCGGGCCAACATTCGTCTCATACCATGCCGTCAGATCAGGAATATACTCTGAATAACTGGTCAGCCAGTTGATCGCAGGATAATGTCTTGCATAGGCAAGTGATTTGTCCAGTGCAAGGAAACAGCGAACAAAGCGCTTGGTATTCTGTGTGACAGGCTCCGAAAAATCGCCTCCCTGCGGGGACACCGCCCCGATGATCGTCACACTGCCATCCGAACCGTTTAAATTCTGCACATACCCGGCGCGCTCATAAAATGCCGAAAGCCTCGATGCCAGATATGCAGGGAAACCTTCCTCCGCCGGCATCTCCTCAAGCCTTCCGGAGAGCTCTCTTAATGCCTCTGCCCAGCGCGACGTGGAATCTGCCATGATTGCTACATGATAACCCATGTCGCGGTAGTATTCCGCTAACGTGATGCCGGTATAAATGCTCGCCTCACGCGCCGCCACCGGCATGTTCGAAGTATTTGCGATCAGCGTGGTGCGGTCCATCAGAAGATTGCCGGTCTTTGGATCATTTAATTCTCCAAATTCCTCCAAAACATTGGTCATCTCATTTCCACGTTCCCCACAGCCGATATAAATGATAATGTCCGCATCACACCATTTTGCAAGCTGGTGCTGCGTCATCGTTTTTCCGGTACCAAATCCTCCCGGCAATGCCGCCGTGCCGCCCTTTGCGATCGGGAAAAGTGTATCTAAGATACGCTGTCCGGTCACAAGCGGCCGGTCTGCCGGATACCGGTCTTTAACCGGACGCGGTTTGCGGATCGGCCACTCCTGTGTCATGGTAAGTGCCTTTGTACCGCCGTCTGTAGTGCGTATCGTTACGATCTCATCACAGATCGTATAATCTCCATCCGGTTTTACCGCCGTCACTGTTCCGGATACTCCGGGCGGAAGCATCACACGGTGTACGATCGACTTTGTCTCCGGCACCTCCGCTATGATAGAACCCCCTGCCACCTCGTCACCTTCCTGTACGGTGATATGCGTCTCCCATAATTTCTCCCGATCCAGTGCATCTGCCTGCGCTCCCGTCGGGATAAACGCTCCGCTTTTTTCTGCGATTTTTTGCAGTGGACGTTCAATACCATCAAAGATGTTATTTAAAATTCCGGGAGCTAATTTTACACTGATGGCACAGCCCGCACCGGCCACTTCCTCACCCGGCTTTAATCCGGATGTCTCCTCATATACCTGGATGGTCGTCTTTTCCTTCGACAGCCGGATTACTTCCCCGACTAAACGGTGCTCTCCGACATATACCATCTCATTCATTTTATAACCAGGATTTCCCTGTATCGTGATAACCGGTCCGTTGATCCCGTATATCTTTCCTGTTATACCCATATCTGATCCTCTCAAACTGCTCTCTGTTTTTGTGCTGTCTCCCGGCACATAACAGTTTTACATCATATCCAGCATATCTCTCCCGCATGTTTCATTCTCTCTGCAAATGATTCGTCGATCAGAACGTTCTTTGCCGGAATGACTGCCCGCATGCCGCCGGAAAACTCATCCTCAGCGATCTCTACCCTGCATCCGCTCTTCTCTTCAAGGACGGCCTGTCTCTCCTGATCTGAGGGACTGATAAATACGGTCAGATCCTCTCCCTGTGCAAATTCTTTTGCCTTACCTATCTGTGCAAGCAGAAATGCTTCATACGCATCCGTCCGGCGGTACGATAAAAGCTTTTCCTTCACCATCTCAAACAATTCTTCCGTCTTCTGCTCTTTGAGCGCCTGATAATCCTTTTTCCACGCCATTGTCTGCTCTGCATTCCTGCGGTTTACTTCTTTTTTCTGTTTTTCTAAGAAAATGCGTCTTGAGCTTTTAAGTGCATCACGGCAGGACTGCTCATGTTCTTCCATTGCCGACTGATAAATATTTTTCTGCTCATCGAGCATCGACTCGCTCTGGCTGTTTGCAGCACCGATCGCAGCTCCAAAAAAAACTTCCAGTTTTTCATTGATCTCCATGCATCCATCCCCCGTTTACAGTTTCAGCCCGATTGCCTGACTGACATAATCCGTAATAAAATTCTTGCTTCTGCCGCTTCCATGCCTGTCCGGGATCTCCACAAACAGCGGCGTCCTCCGGCTCAGTTTTAAATCATTTACCAGTTCCGGAAAATCCCTGCCGAGTTTTTCTGTCAGCAGTACGATCCCGATATCCGGCTGTCCCGTCACAAAGGAAAGCGCTTCTTCAAGTTCTTCTCTCTCATGCACGACCACACCCTCAACACCGGAAAGCCGCATCCCCGTGTATGTGTCTATATTATCGCTGATCAAATACATCCTCATGGAAATCCGCCATCCTTCCCGTCTCTTTTATCCCAGAATGGAAAATGAGATCAAAAGTCCATACAATGCGATAGATTCTGCCAGCGCAACGAAGATCAGCGCCTTACCCATAATACTTGAATCCTCGCTCAGTGCTCCGATTGCTGCGGATGCCGCACTCGCAACTGCTACACCGGCACCGATACAGGAAAGTCCGGTTGACAGTGCTGCCGCCATGTATCTCCATCCCTCTGCTGCGGATGCCGCGGTATCGGATGCTGCATAGATATGCCCGCTGAAAAGCAGCATATCTGCCACCACAACTGTTCCGAAAAACAGAACCAAATTTACCGCAAGAGATGCCTTAAAACTTTTCTCTTTCCTGTTTCCGAGCACATATCCCAGAAAAGGGATCACCATACTGAAAATTAAAATTGCCACCAGTGTTATTTTTGCTGCCATATCTTTTTCTCCTCCTATTTCCTGTTTCCGGAAAATGCCACAAACGGCTTTCCGGTTCCCTGATAAAAACGGCTGAACATCTCATAATATTCAAGTCTTAATACCTGGATCCCTACGACGAGTCCCTCAAGACCTGTCACGACGATATTTCCAAGTACCACAACGATCCAGTTCGGCGAACCACTCTCATATCCGGCGAGCGTCAGCACCACTCCCATCATGCCCGCATGACTGAGCGCAAACGCTCCGACACGGACAAAGGATATACTGTTCGTCGCATAACTTAATACCACATCAAACAATTCCACGAGAGATTCCACAAAAAACATCGCCTTGCTCTCGCCTTCCGGAAACAGCTTTTTCTTTCGTTCAAGCAGATTTGTAAGCGGTTCTTTCAAAAGGATTGCAATGAGCGGCACTCCGACAAAAACAGCAAGAATGCCGGTAGCCGGAACCGGTTTTTCAAATGCATAAAGTACAATGCATAAAACCGCACATCCGTAACACAAAATACCCGCGACTCCGCTCGGACTAAAAAGAATCCGTCCCACATCTTTCGCACGCACGGCATTGATGATATTTAAGACCATCGCAGCCAGGATCAGAAACATTCCAAATCCGATCGCTAACATCAGTGTCGTCATAATGTTATCCATCGGACGCATCCACACGGGTTTTAAGATATCCTCGAATCCAAACACGCTGCCATACATAAAACCGAATACCGTAGACCAGATGCCTGCTAACGATAGAATTGCTCCAAGGTTCATGTGCCTGATCCGGTAAAAAACAAATCCTCCGATCAAAAGGCACAGTCCCTGCCCGACATCCCCGAACATGATCCCGAACATCAGCGTGTAGGTAAGCGCAATAAATATGGTTGGATCCATCTCCTGGTATGACGGAAGTCCGTACATTTCCACAAACATCTCAAACGGCTTAAACAGCGCAGGATTCTTTAATTTTGTCGGCGGACTGACGGACATATGCTCCTCCACATCCTCCTCCATCACATGGATCTTTGAATCTTCCGCCGTCTCTTTTTCTAATTTTCTGGCATCATCTGCGCTCATCCATCCATATAAAATGTAGTATTCGGTCTGCTCTCCCGGCTTTCTTCCGGGTGTCGTGCAGACTGCAAACTTACGCACATCAAAATTGTTGCAGTAATGCTCTAATGCGGCACATGCACCCGCGATCTTTCCGGCATGTTTTTCCAAGGTATCATGAAGCTGCTTTTTTAACTTCTGCTCTTCCTCGTCATATGCCTGTTTTTTCTGCAATGCCTCCTGATAAGCACTCTCCGGTGTTCCATCAAAAGAATCCGGTATATAGATGCGCTCAAAATGAAACGACAGACACACCGCATCTACTTCTTTTGCGTAGACTCTTGGCACAAAATAGCCGCCCCACACATATGCCTCGTCACTGTCACATTCATAAAATAATACATGATCGGTATCATGGATATAGCGTTCGAGTTTCTGATAATGCTCTCTTGCGATTCTTCCAAAACGGAATGCGATAAACTGAAATTCCAGAATTTTTTTAAATTCGTAATCAAGCCGCCGAAACGGTGCGATCTGATCCATCAGGCTCTGATTCTCCATGCGTTCCTTCCGCATTTCCTCCTGCCGTTTCACGATCTCATCTGTCAGCCGGTATGCCGCTTCCACCACTTTTTCCGCTTCCGCTGGCTCCATTTTTACCGGCATGGCATAGTCTGCTGCCCCACCGGGCTCGTCCTTTAAGTGTTCCCACAACGCCTGTGCCTTTGTGCATGCATCCTTGTAGATATTTGTCTCTGCAAACGGTCTCACATGACCGGATATACCAAATCCGGATGCGGCATTTTCAAAATGTATCTCATATCTGCTCAGGTACTGCTCCATCACACGGTCGATATCATATTTCGGCCCGGTGATATGAAGCAGCTTCATTTTCTCTACCACTTGCACCCCTCCATCCCATCATCACAGTGTCTACCGCAATGATTCTTATACTTACATCGCAAAGATCAGATCACGGATCTCATACGGCGGTATACGGTAACGGATTCCTTCAAGTGCCGTCGTTAAAAGATCGATCTCGTGCTCTTTTTCATACAGATAACGCAGAACCGGTGCCACGGACATTGGATGCTTTTTGCATATTTTCTCATATGTCCTTATCATGACTCTCTCCCACGTCAGTTCATCCTCCGGCTCTAGCACCGCCTGTTTTCCACGAAAATATGCGGTCTGCCGGACAAATTCCACAAATTGCTCTGCAGTTTCCGTCTCTAAAAGCCGTTTCGTCTCAGCAGATCTCAATCGGTAGCTTACCGGGATCTGGTGTTTTTTCACATCCGCTTCTCCCATCGAATAAAACCGCTTTGCACGGTACATCCACATCAGATTCTGCCAGTCGATCTCTGTCCCGAAAATCTGTTCTAAGATCTGCCTTGTCTCCTTATCGGAAACCTTTGTGATTTCTTTCCATACTTTTTTATAATAATAAATATCAAGTGCAAATGCATAATCTGCATAACTCTTTTCTGCTGCAGATTCTAATTCCTTTAACAGGCTTTCATATTCCGTTCCTGTCACCGCCTGTATCAGCTCCTGCACACTGTTTGCCGCCATCACCGCTTTTAAGTCAAAATCTGCATGCCGTTCAAAAAATCCTCCGCTTACGGTGATTTCCCGCCCGTTTCCCTCCATCGCAGACTGCAGACAGTTTTTTATCACATTGATCTCATAGCGTGAAAACACAAACTGCAATGCTCTTCTTGGCTGTACACCGGAAAACCGGTACAGCTTACAGTAATCCATATACAGCGAATCCCGGATCACCGCCTCCACCTGACCGCGGTGTGCCACTTCCCCGTGCCGTTCAAATACCGGCGCATAAGCAGGCTGCTCCCGCAAAAAAGCAATAAAGTCTGTCACAGACTCATATTCAGAAATTGCCGTATAATCATCCGCACCAAGCAGTCTTGCACGCATCGCTTTTGTCTTTGTCACAAGACCACTGTACTCTAACAGTCCTCCTGCCATCTTCTTCCCCCATTCCGTCACGCTGCTTTTTCTTCTCTGCCACCCGCCACGCACACATCAGGGACTTATAATGCTCTCAAAAATCTTCTCCGCAAGAGAATCCTTCTTCTGCGCAAAATCCTCTTCTAACCGTCTTTTTGCCGCTTCATAATGTTCTCTCTGCCGTGTAATTTTAGTCTCAGCTTCGGATAAAAGCTGCTGTTTTATCTCTTCTTCCTGTTTTTGTCTCATGGAAGTATATCGTCCATCCATCTCACGTTTATCAAATTCTAACTGTTTTAACATCTTTTCTTTTTCTGCAGCTGCCTCCGTCAGAATTGACTCTGCCTTCTTTTCGATCTCATCAAGTTTCGTAATGATCTCATTCATGAATAACCCCCGTATCCTTTCTGCTGCCTATTACGTTCCCCAAAAATTACTGATATATTAATTATATTCATTTCTTAATCTGATAGCAAGGCATTATTTCCGCTATTTTTTCAGTCAATATGTAAAACAGACTCTTTTTTTCGACACAAAAGAAGGATCAGCCAACGTACCTCATTCCATTGACTGATCCTTCTTTTGTATCATTCATACAATATTTACTTTTTTGTTCCGCTATGCTTCTGCAGACCTTTGTATTCTGGCTGTAATATCTCTTACCTCTGCCATAATAGCCACATACATTTCATGCTCTAATCCCACTGGCGACATATGCGGGCACTCCTGTTTCATGCGATATGCCTGTACTAAAAGTCCCCTTTTCATGTCTTCGAGTTCCAAAAGCTGCTCTCTGCTCATAACGCCTCTCCATCTCCTGCTCTTATTCTATACTGTCATCTCTGACCTACCTGAATATGATAGATCTTTTGTCATAAGTATAACCAGATGCCGTGCACGCACCTATGACATAATAGCATATCTGGTAAAATTTAGGACCTCAACTTGTTCGGCAATTTCACCAAATTTTAAAGATGGATTTTCCTATTTTGCCTATTTACAAACTATCTTTTATTCATTTGTTACAACGCCATCAGCGTTTGCAGCGCCTCTTTTTTAACAATACAATCTCCGTGTTCACGGATATAGGAAATTTGTCCTATCTCTGAAATTCTGCCCGCATCGTACTCGACTGCACCGAATGCAAACGCCCTCATTTCGTCCCTCGAGAACTTCGAAAAGTCCATGATCAGATAGTATGCACCCTCTAACCGGTAAAGGCTGCTCTTTGGAAAAATCTCCTCAAAACAAGCTCTTCCCATGCGTGATGCCTCATCCAAATCAAAGAACCTGAGTGCGCAGATCATCTGCCGTTTTTTCAGCTCTTTCTGTTGTTTTGATGGCTTCTTTTTATTTTCTTTTTCCTGTTTCTCTTCTGCTACTCTCTGTTCCTGTGTGTCCTTCTTCTGGTCTAAGAATGCGTCTAACACTCCCTGACGTTCTTCTTTGCTCAGGTTTCTAAACTCCTGCATTTTCTCCGGTGTCATCTGCCCAACCAGATCCGAAATCGCATCCATCAGCTGCTGAAAACTCAGATCGGAATCTCCGCCAAATGTGATTGCCATGCTGTGATCGGAAAGCAGCTCTGCTTTTACCATCGGAGAAATATTTTCAAGGCTGATATTCTCCTGTTCCTCCACGATTTTTAAAACAACACGCATAAACTTCTGTGTTGCTTCTCCATTGCCAATGATCTCATCAATATCAAATCCCATCTCCCGGATCTCGTCCTCGGTCAAGGCACATCTGATTTTATTTTCTCCTACGCGCTTTATTTCCATGTCGTATTCCCCATTCGTATCTCATATGTAAATTTTATTACTATTATCCTATTTTTTTCGTTGTTTGTAAAGTCGGAAATCGGCAGAAACATGGAACTGCAGCTACTTTAAAATTGTTTTTTATCCAAAATACGGATACTTATGCAAAAACACCATGATTGTGAATAAAATTCCTGTTATGATAAATGGAGCCATTCCGATCTGTGTGACACGTTCAAACCATTCGTAAGTGCACTGATCTTTAATTCTTTTACCAGTGTACGCACCGACGGCAGTGCCTCCCCGCCTTGCAGCGTGTCGTGCAGTATCTGGTATTTGATCTGCTCCGTGATCTGTTCATAGATCGGCTGCATGAAGGTATGATCGATCATAATATTCATGAATATCTCCATTCTTTTTGTATATACATTTTTCTATGCTTACAGCAAAAAAAATGCAGGAATATCTTTTCTCTATCCCTGCATTTTCCCCTATTTCTTATTTTCTTCTGTTCATCACCGTTACCGCAAGAAACTCCGCCACAAGCACTGCACACGCAGTTAAAAACGCATACCCGAACCATAACGGCGTTACACATCCAATCACCGCGATAACACTTGAAATCAATAATACCATGCGGTTGATCTTCTCATACCCTTTCGGAACAACATGTCTCCAAAGTACGCAAATCAATACATACAGCAAAATATATATGATCAGTCTGTCCATACTTACATCCCCTTTTTTATTGTCCTTCTCCTATTACTGCATCTGCAGCTTCACTTTTACAATACGCTCCACAGATTCGTCGATGCGTTCCTCCGAAATCGTTCCATCCTGTACCGCCTGAAGCAGTCCATTATATGCTGTCTCATAATCCTGCGGCATTAAGATCATATCCACGCCTGCATTGACTGCCATGACTGCTGCCTGGTCTGCTGTGTAAGTTCCGGTAATTGCACCCATATTCATGGCATCCGTGATCACGATCCCCTGGTAGCCGAGCTGCTCCCGCAGCACATTACTCACCATCATCTGTGACAGGGATGCCGGTGTGTTATCCCCGACTACCTGTGGAACGGAAATGTGTCCGACCATCACAAACGATACACCGTTTTCCACCGCTTTCTGGAATGGAACAAGTTCCGTCTGCATCAATTCTTCTAAGGACTTGTCCAACGTCACCGCTCCGTCATGGGAATCCCCGGAGACACCTCCCTGACCTGGAAAATGTTTTACTGCGCCGAAAACGCCCTGACTGCTTAGTCCCTCAAGTTCTTTTGTGACCATATCTGCCACCATAGACGCATCGGAACCAAACGATCTGGTTCCGATCGCTGTATTACCCGGATTGGTGAGAACATCTGCTACCGGCGCATAGTCCACATTAAAGCCAAGCTGTTTTAAATAGGTTCCGATCGTAACACCGGCATCGTATGCTTTCTGCGCATCACCAGCCGCACCGATATCACTCATGTTTCCAACATTTGTCACGCCAAATGCTTCATTTGCCGCTACTCTTGCAACCGTTCCGCCTTCCTCGTCCACACTTAAGAATGCCGGCAGTCCCGTCCGCTCCATTGCAATGTTCTGCATATTGGTAAGCATTTCTGTCGTCTGTTCTGTACTGAGAAGATTGTCTGCCATATAGATCAGACCTCCGACCGGTCTGCTTTCATATGCTGTTTTGGTCGTATCTCCGGCCGCCGTCACACTGGTATATCCCGTCAGCGCTTCCGGTGTTATGACAAACATCTGCGCCACCTTATCCTCTAAGGCCATCCCTGATACAATCTGCGCTGCCTGCTCATCTAACGGGTCCACGGCAGGTTCTGCCACGTCACTTCCATTCTGTGATGTCTGTGTATCATCTGAAATTTCCGTGCTCTGTGTGTCCGGTGTCTTTACTTCCTTTGTGCCCTTTGGCAAAAACTTATGCAGGGCAGCTGCCGCCCCAATGATCATTACTGCCAAGACCAGTACAAATACGGTAACCACCACTGCTGCATGTTTGAACTCATCCTGTCTTTTCTGCCTTCTTTCTTCCTGATTCATATCTTCTCCATTCTAACAAAATCTGTAACCAAAATTCACTTTTCACAAACTCACCGCCATTATAACAGATGTCATTCTCACGGTGCAACCCACGCCTCATCAATTCCATCCTGTTTCCACTGGTTCTGTTCCTCGGAATATCCATTTACCAGCAAATACTGATATTTACTGACTGTTTTTAAAGCATCATATACATAGCGCAGCGGTATATAATTCCGGTTTCCATCCGGATCCGCCGGGTCTGCAAGAAACACTTCATCGGTATCTTCCTTATAAAGACTGATATTTACATAATGACCACCCGTCTTTTTCCAGTAAGTATTGTCATCATGGCTGCTGACCAAAACAACTACACTCTTTGCAGATCTGACCTGATCCCGAAAAGTTTCGTAATCCTGCGGCTTTGTGTATAGCTCCGCATCAAATCCACATTTGCGCATGACAGTTTTCATATCGCCCCAGCCGATCGCACCGATCTTTTTCGTCGGTGTGTAACCGGAGACCTCTCTTGCATACAAAAACATGTCCCACGGCGAACAGGTATGACCTGAAAATGTACTGTATATATTTGCCATACAGCACAATCCGCACCCGAAATTGCCAAAATAATTGCCGCGCACATACTGATTGCTCCATTCACCGGACCATGCCCGTCCCTCTCCCCAGGACTTTGGTCCCTGTAAAAATGAATAAACATCCGACTCATCAAAATATCCCCGGTTTGCGGCAGCCACCAGAATGTCCTTATTTTTTTCGATCACGGCATACTCTTCCCCGTCTAATTTTGTAAAAATCCCGGCATACAGTCTGACTGCCGGCACATACTCCGGTTCGGCGACTGCCTTCTCTGCCACCGCTCCCATCTCTTTCGCATTTTGCTGCACAGACTTTTCACCGGAACCATACGCTCCTGTGATCAGCAGAAATGTTCCGGCTAACACTGCATAAAATGCGTACTCCTTTCTTTTCTGACGACCCAAATATCCAATCCTCCCAATTCTGAACTGTTTTATATCGTAAAATATCTTATCCCATTTTTGTACGAAACTTCTCTATATTATGTTACCCTGTAAGAAGTCTTAATTCAAGCAAAGATTTTCTTAAATTATTTACTTTACTACTCGTTTTTTTTCGGCTACAATAAAGCGGTATCCTGTAATGATGTTACAAGCATCTGCAGGCACTATTATTTTGAAAAGAGGTACGCAATTATGGCAAATCCAATCGTTACGATTGAAATGGAAAATGGCGATATCATGAAAGCGGAACTGTATCCGGAAATCGCCCCGAATACTGTCAACAACTTCATCAGTTTAATTAAAAGCGGTTATTATGACGGACTGATCTTCCACCGCGTGATCAAAGGATTCATGATCCAGGGCGGATGCCCGGACGGAACCGGCATGGGTGGGCCTGGCTATGACATCAAAGGTGAGTTTTCCCAGAACGGTTTCAAAAATGACCTGAAACACACAGAGGGCGTTTTATCCATGGCAAGAGCTATGCATCCGGATTCCGCCGGCAGCCAGTTCTTCATCATGCACAAAACTTCTCCACATTTAGATGGAGCTTATGCGGCTTTCGGCAAGATCACTGAGGGAATGGATATCGTAAATAAGATTGCAGAGACAGCAACTGATTACAGTGACAGACCATTAGAGCCACAGCGCATGAAAACTGTTACCGTTGAAACTTTCGGTGTAGATTATCCGGAACCGGAGAAATGCTAATCATTCTATTGTCATAAACAAAGAAGTGTATGTCAGGAATCACCGAACATACACTTCTTTTGTTATAACTTATATTTTTCACTGTTTCAGGATCTCGTCCCCACAGCTGTTTCTTCTTATTTCAAAGGAACCAGTTTCTCTTTTCCGCCCATGTACGGCTGTAATGCCTTCGGTACATTGACGCTTCCGTCCTCATTTAAGTTGTTCTCTAAAAATGCGATCAGCATTCTAGGCGGTGCAACAACCGTGTTGTTTAAGGTATGTGCAAAATATTTGTTTCCATCGGAACCTTTCACACGGATCTTTAAACGTCTTGCCTGTGCATCTCCTAAGTTCGAGCAGCTTCCGACCTCAAAGTATTTCTTCTGTCTTGGAGACCATGCCTCAACATCACAGGATTTTACCTTTAAGTCAGCAAGGTCACCGGAGCAGCACTCTAAAGTACGAACCGGGATATCCAGACTGCGGAATAAGTCTACCGTGTTCTGCCATAATTTATCATACCACATCTTAGATTCTTCCGGTTTGCAGACCACGATCATCTCCTGTTTCTCGAACTGGTGGATACGGTATACACCACGCTCCTCGATACCGTGTGCACCTTTCTCTTTACGGAAACATGGAGAGTAGGAAGTCAGTGTGTATGGAAGTTTTTCTTCGTCGTTAATCGTGTCGATGAATTTGCCGATCATGGAATGTTCGGAAGTACCGATCAGATAGAGATCCTCGCCCTCGATCTTGTACATCATCGCATCCATCTCGTCAAAGCTCATAACGCCCGTAACAACGTTGCTTCGGATCATAAACGGCGGAATGACATAAGTAAATCCACGGTCGATCATGAAATCACGCGCATAGGAAATCACTGCAGAATGAAGGCGCGCGATATCGCCCATCAGATAATAGAAACCGTTTCCTGCAACTTTTCCTGCCGCATCAAGATCAATACCATTGAAACGCTCCATGATGTCTGTGTGATATGGGATTTCGAAATCCGGTACGACCGGATCGCCAAATTTTTCGATCTCTACATTGCAGCTGTCATCTTTTCCGATCGGTACGGACGGATCGATGATGTTCGGGATCGTCATCATGATCCTGGTTACTTTCTCCTGCAGTTCTTTTTCCTGCTCCTCTAACTCTGCAAGACGTGCTGCATTGGCATTTACCTGTGCCTTTACTGCTTCTGCCTCATCTTTTTTACCCTGTCCCATTAACTGTCCGATCTGTTTTGACAGTTTATTTCTGCTTGCACGCAGATCGTCTGCTTCCTGCTGTACGGCTCTTGCCTTTGCATCAAGTTCAATTACCTCATCTACTAACGGAAGTTTGTGATCCTGAAACTTATTTTTAATGTTCTGTTTTACAACTTCCGGATTCTCTCTTAAAAATTTTAAATCGATCATCGTTCTCCTCTTTCTGCGGAACCTGCCGCTTCTTTTTGTAAATTTCTGATTTTGCCGGACAGCAAATCTCTGTCTGACATTTTTCCTGATAACACAAAAAGCCTTCCGCCCTGTGTGCCATCCTGCACATGGGACGAAAGGCTATAAATCACTCTTCCGCGTTGCCACCCATCTTGTCACTGCAGCATTCTTATCCAAAGCTTTTTGTGGAAATCCTTTTGCAATGACCTCTCGATTCGTATGCTATGGGATACGACCCCGTGACTTTCATCACTGACTCCGGAAGTGGAAAGGCATTTTCCTGTACCGGTTCTCACCATCCACCGACTCTCTGAAACATTCCTGCTGCCGCAGCTTCCATCACTGCCAATTTCTGACGTTATTATACACTCATTATTTCCGTAATGCAAGTCTAATATACCCTGATTTTTTCTTCCAGCTCTATTGCACGCTGTGCCCAGGTATGCTTTTCTGCTGTCTTTTCCACTCCCCGCATGGCAATGTCTCTCATCTGCTTTTCATCTGCCAGCAAGTCTTTGACTTTTACCGGGAGCTGCTCTAAATGCTTCAGATCATAATAGGAAACACCCTCACCCTCTTTTAACTCTTCACTGAGGTACCGGCTGGTATCCGAGACACAGACTGCCCCGTTTAAAATGGAATTAAACACACGGTCATGCGCACCGTCCTTAAACCACGGCATAACATTGACCGAGATCTTTGCGTGCGAAAGCTGCTCTAAGCAAGTCAGGGAATCAGTCTGCGGATGGATCCTCACATTCTGCATGGCAGAACATTCAAGTTCCTCCCAGCCTTTTCCAATGACATCCACGGTGATTCCCGCCTCTGCCAGTGTCTTTATGACCATTCCGCGCCAGTAGTTGCGGACATACAGATCAATGAAGATCATCTTGTGCATCACAAGCCGGAAATCATCCGGTGCAACTTCTCCCATCTCCCGCTCACAGTGGCGCAGTGCTGCCTCCTCAACTGTCTGGTCCGTCTTTTCTAATAATTCCTCAATGATCCCGCGGTAAAACGCCGCATACTCATCATTGATCCAGTTGATATGCTGTTCAAAAAACGAAGGCGGTGTATAATTTCCGGTCATGATCACATCGATATCCCGTTTTTCATAAGGTACCTCAAGTGCCCCGTCAAGCCCGGTTCCCGCTAACGGAAGAAATCCAAAACTTTGATATTCGGGATAATATTTTAAGAAATATGCCTCCTGTTTCCGGTCAATGCTGATGTGATGATATCCTTTCGGCAGATCATGCAGGCGGTTATCGTAATAGTAAGGATGATCCGCCGCTATATTGTAACACGGGATCTTATACTCATCCCACACATAACCGCTTTTTTCACTGTAAACGCCATCTTCCTTTTCGAGTCCCTGAAAATTGAACGTGATCATCACGGTCTCACCGGGTTTTATAAATTTTCTCAGCCTTTTGGCACTTCCCTTTTCATCTTTCAGGTTGTAGAAGAACACTGCATATCCCATTTTTACAAACTGTTCTGCCATCTGTTTTGAGAAATATGCGAGCGTCTCCACGCCCCCTTCAAACATCACGATTTTTTTCACGTTAATCTCCATTTCAGATCTGCACCGCTGTCAAAGTGCTTATTCGTGGCGCAATGCGTCGATCGGATTTAAGTTTGCCGCCTTATAGGACGGGAAAACTCCGAATACGATACCGATGACCATGGAAAACAGTACAGAACCGATCGCTGCCGGAATACTGATCGCAACCGGCATCGTTGTCACATAGGAAATGATCTCCGCTAATATAATACCTACGATCACACCAAGCACACCGCCTAAACTCGTAAGCACCGCTGCCTCCGTCAAAAACTGATTCAGGATTTTTGACTTTCTTGCACCGATCGCCTTTTTTAATCCAATTTCCTGTGTACGCTCCGTGACGGATACCAGCATGATATTCATGACACCGATACCACCGACGATCAGGGAAATTCCCGCAATCCAGATCAGCATCGTATTAGTGGAACTGCTGAGTTCCTGAATCTGCTGTGCCTGCTCTAACAGGTCTTTTGCTTTGTACTGGATCGTATCATCTTTGGGTGACAGATAATTATTGAGCACATCTGCACATGCTTTTCCTGCGGATGTCATATTATCGGTACTGTCCACACGGATCACAACATTCTGCGGTTCATCATACTGATAGATGATCGGCCAGGTCGTATTTGGAATATAAATAGAACCTGCCGTATCCTGTGCATAGGTATAATAATCATCAATGGAATTAATGACCGGCTCGAACACCTTCGCCTTTGTCACGATTCCAATTACCGTATAAGGCTCTTTCTGGATCTCGATCGTATTTCCGACCGAATCTTCTCCCTGGAACAGGGCATTTGCGGAATCCGTATCCAATATAGCTACTTTCTTATACTTTTTGAAATCCTCATCCGTAAAAGCACGTCCCTCTTTCATAATGTAATTGCAGGTATCAAAATAACTGTTATCGATTCCGCGCACATATCCACCAGAAAAAGCAGTATTTAAATGATACACTCCGCTGTAATCCTGTCTGCTTAAATAAGCAGAAGCATTTACTACATGGTCAAGATCTTTGATGTCACTCATGACCTCATCCGTTACAAGCGGCACTCCCTGCGGCACTCCGTTGTAATCCATCTCGTATTCCCACTCGCCCTGATAAAGAGACACTTCCACTGTATTCTCTCCGGAGCCGATCAGGTTTTCTTTGATCTGTTCATTCGTTCCTTTGATCGTCGATACGATCGCAATGATTGCTGCGATACCAATGATAATTCCAAGCATGGTCAGAAAGGAACGCATCTTGTGGGACCAGATTCCCTGAAAAGATAATCTTATATTCTCAAACATCCTGTTCCTCCTGATTAATATTCAATACTTTCATCCTCTGTTACTGCTGCTCCCTCGACTGCTGTCTTTCCATAAGGGAAGGCGATCCTGTCATCCTCTGTCAGTCCTGATTTGATCTCAACTGCAGTACCATATACTGTTTTTCCGGTTACAACATATTGTTTTTTCAGATGATCACTCTCATCCGCGATCATAACATATGATTTTCCATCTTCCTGTCTCACATATGCCTTATCAAGGTAAATTCCGCCTGTTTCTGACTGATTTGTCTGAATTGCAAGATCCACATATTCTCCATTTTTCAGTGCAGAACTGTCTTCCATATATGCAGTATACTGATAATAAGAAACATTCGGATTTCCTTCTCCCCAGGAATTGCCACTCACAGGATAATCCGATACGCTCGTTACGGTTGCCTCAAATGTCATTCCTGATTCCCATGAATTTGCGGTAACAACCGTTCCCGGTTTGACTTCATCTAACAAAAGTTCGCTGATCGTACCGCTCACGTACAGTCCGTCATCCCCGGTTACCACAAGAAAGGCATTCCCATCATCCTGTTTCTGATCCGGATCTCCCACAGATTTCACAACACCATCAAGTTTTGCATAAACCACACCATCATTGATGCTGTCCTGTAACGTTTCCAGCTCCAGTTTTAACTTGCGAAGCTGTATATCCAGTTTTTTTACTTCTGATTCTTTGTCATTGATTGCCTCTGCAAGTTCTTTTTCGGTATATCCTTCCGGCTCTTCCCAGTCATCTTCATCGTTCCAGTTATCTTCATTCTCAAGTTCATCCAGATAATCCTGAAGACTTTTTCCAACTTCTTCTCCTGAAAAAACATACCAGGACCGGCTTTTATCATAGTCCATAGGCATGGTACTTCCATCGACATCTTTTACATTCGGTGAAATACTGTCATCTGCCACAGGCTCATATTTCTGTACTGTAACTTCTTTTGTGTCACCATTCGACTCAGTACTGTCATCCACCACTTCATCTCCTGTTTCCACACTTTCAAACACCATTTTCCCATCGCTGTCTTTTTTGCAGATAATAAACTTTACATATTTTCCATCCGTATAGGTGCCATCTGATTTTTTCTGCGGCCGCAGCGAATTGTAAAAACTTCCATATGCAAAAACATCTTTATTACAATAATAAATGTAAGGATTCTCTGCTGTCCCATCTGCCGTGTCTTTATTATATGGCTCCGAATCTTCCGTCACATAATTATAAATGCGGTTATCCTTCGCATCCTTTTCCGGCAGTGACTCTATGTAGGCTTTCTTCTGCTCTAATTCCTGCAGCTTTTTATTTATGTACGAGGATGCAGTACTGGCAGTAGAAGGCCGTGTCTTATCCACCGGTTTTGTGTTTTTTAATGACTCTAAAGAATGCTGTGCCTTCGCAAGACTGTTTTCTGTTGTACTGATCTCAAGGTTTTTCCTCTGGATATCGATCTCTGCCTCCGATGTATCATACTGGATCAGCGGATCTCCCTCTTTCACTGTATCGCCTTTTGAAACATAAACCTCCTGCACTTTGTTGGAATCATCTAAATATACTTCCTGGGAAGAATCATTCGTCACAACACCATAGCTTGTTTCAGAGTTCCCATAATATCCATAGTTTAAACTGGAAACAGACTGTACTTCTGCCACCAGATTCTTCTTCTGATACGACTTATAACCATAAATTCCTCCGGTGACTGCACCAACAGTGACGGCAAGTACGACAATGACTGCGATTACTTTCTTTACTTTCATGATGCATCCTCCTTTTCATCGCCCTCAAAAATCTCCCCGTCAATGATTTTCACCATGCGTTTTGCATTGGATGCGATATGCGGATCATGTGTGATCATAACGATCGTAACACCCTCTTCATTGAGTTTCTGGAACAGTTCCATGATCTGCTCTCCTGACTTGGAATCAAGTGCTCCGGTAGGTTCATCCGCAAGTAAGATCTTTGGATTATTGACCATTGCTCTCGCAATCGCAACCCTCTGTTTTTGTCCACCGGAAAGCTGCGTCGGACGAAAGTCCACCCTGTCACCAAGTCCGACACGTTCCAGTGCTTTGATTGCACGCTCCCTGCGCTCCTTTTTTTTCACGCCGGCATAACTAAGCGGCAGTGATACATTTTCCACCGCAGTCTCTCTCGGCATCAGATGAAAACTCTGAAATACAAACCCGATACTGCGCAGTCTTAAATCTGACAGCTGCTTGTCTTTTAACTTTAAGACGTCCTCTCCTGCCAGCTCATAAGTCCCGCTCGTCGGCTTATCCAGACAGCCTATGATATTCATAAGTGTTGTCTTTCCGGAACCGGACGGTCCCATGATCGCAACATACTCTCCCTCTTCCACGGTAAGACAAACATCTTTTAATACCGGAACGACCAGCTTATCCTGCTGATAATCCTTGTAAATATTCTGCAGATTCAGTATCATTCCCCTACCTCCATATCATTGGAATCATCATAGGAATCATCAGAATCCTCATAGTCAGAATCATCGTAATCAGAGTCATCATATTCCGCATCATCCGCAGAATCGCCATCGTCAGCTCCATCATAACCTGATCCATCTTCCATATCGCCATTTACATAATTCTGCATACCATTATCGATCATCATTTCCGTATCGTACATTCCGTTTTCATACAACATCTCCGTACCGTAATCAAGCATCTCAGTGCCATAATCAAGCATCTCGGTGCCATCCTGATTATAAAGAGGCGAAGAATAATCGACCTCGCTCACATCTGTCACGGTCGTTACACCCTCATAGAGTCCTTCCATCGGCCATGTGATATAGTCGTCCAGCGAAAGTCCGGATAAAATCTCATACTCTGCAAGATCTTCATCGTATTCACCAAGTTCTACATAACGTTTTTCCAGACGTTTCTTATCATTTGCCGCCCAGACATAAGCACCGCTGTCATCCTGAACAACATAGTTGGAATACAGCCAGATTCCTTCTTTCTGCTGATCGTCCTGACCTTCGTCAAGTTCAATATATACATGCTGTCCTAACAGCAATCCCTCTGCAGATGGAAGTTCCACATAAAACGGGTACTTTGTTGCAGAGACACTACTGTCTGAAGATGAATCGTCATCACTTTTCTGCACGTTATCTGTATCAATCTTTGAAATCGTTCCATTCCATGTCTGACTTTCATCCACCCTCGAACGTATGATGACCGCCTGTCCATCTGAGATCATCCATACATTCTGCTCATCGATACTTCCTTTTACACGGTATTCACCTGTCTGAAGAATCGTCATAAACGCAGCATTATTGCCATTACTGTCTGTACCGTTCTCGTTGATTTCCTTTACCACGCCGGATTTTTTGCTGACAACAGACGATGCATCGATCTGGTCTTCATATTTTGATATTTCAAGGTTCTTGCTCTCAAGATCAAGTTTATTCTCCTCGATGGAATTTTCCTCCGACTGAATATCTGTCGTCAGTGAAAATTTATCGTCCTCATCTGTCGTTTTATTTAATTCATCGGTCAATGTGGCTATCTTTTTATTGGAACTGTCAATCTCATTCTGGATTCCCTCGAGTTCAAGTTTTGCCTGTTTCACCTGCATCTCAAGTTCGCTGGTATCATAGGTAACAAGTGTCTGACCCTCTTCTACCTCATCCCCTACTTTTACAAGGATTTCTTTGATGGTACGCGATGAATCCACATTTACCTCATAACTGTCCTGTGACTCCACAACACCATTATACCGGTTGGTGTTTCCTGTATATGTATTCATAATCTTGGAAACTTTTTCAACATACACTTTATCATCCGATTTTCCTGACTGTAAAAACGGAATCTTCTCTGCAACTACATCAAATGCCTCTGTTGCCACATCTATCACATTGTCACGATAATAATAACCGGTTCCTCCAACTGCTCCAATCACTGCAATGGTTACAACCGGGATAATTATTTTTTTCTTTTCCATAGTTCCTCCTTAAATGTCCACTGTCTGCATCCTGCTCATCAGACATCCCGTATTATAGCATTTTTCCTACTTAATATATAGATGAATATTATTAATTCTTTTTTAAATCAAAAAATGGTTTTTTCTCCAAAATGCATGATTTTCAGCTTTCATTATAACTTTTTCAAAAAATTTGTTGACAAATCCTGTTTCCCATAGTATGATATCGAATGTGTCTGGCAGACAGATACAAAACAATTTACATATGCGCGAGTGGCTCAGTTGGTGGAGCACGACCTTGCCAAGGTCGGGGCCGCGGGTTCGAGTCCCGTCTCGCGCTCTTCTCTTAATGATGGGAAACTTTGGTTTACAAGGTTTTCCATTTTTTTTATTGCAATGTAAAAATTAATTACACTTTTTTACTGATCACACAGTGCTTTTTCAAAGCTTTCCTGCGAATTTGTAAGTGGGGTTTCCGTTTAAATTTACTCTGCTTTCACTCTGATCCACACATAACAGACATCCACCAGATGAACGGGTTAAATTTCCATCTTTCAAACCACTTTCACCCATTATTTTCTATTTTCAACTTCTTCCTCTATCATTTTGGGCGAAACTCCTTCATTTCTGCTGTTTTCACCCTGACTTTTTGATTTTCGTGGGCTATTATAATGAAATCTCATCCTTTTTCACCCATTTTCTTGTGTGTTAAATGAATTTCTATTATAAAATGGATGAAATCATCTCTATCTTCTATATATTTCGCCCATATTTAATTTTTATCTCATCCAAGAGCAAATAATAGAATGCGCGCTCCGTGAACATTCTATTATCATGAATAAGAAAAAAGATCCAGTAAAAACTGAATCTTTTTTCAATGCCGGCAATGGGACTTGAACCCATACGATGTTGCCACCGCCAGATTTTGAGTCTGGTGCGTCTGCCATTCCGCCACGCCGGCTTATTCTGTTTTCGAATTGCTCGAACAATAGACATCTTATCATATCATGTAATAAATTGCAAGCAATTTTATTTTAACATTTGCTGATATCATATAAAGAATTTCATACAATGCTATTTTAACATTTGTTGATATCATGCAAAAAATTTCATACAATGGTATTTCCTGATTGTAGCAAAAAAATCCGAAGGTTCACGTTAATCCTTCGGATTTTTTTGATAGTCACTACTCTTCACCAACTCCACTGATTGCAGTTCTCTGTACGCTTTTGACACCGTTCTCCACAGTCGTTGTTTCAAGATAAGTAACGCCATTGATCACAACTGTCTTTGTTGTTGTGGTCTCATCATCGCTGTCTCCACCGCCTCCGGTATTTCCAGCCGCACCGGTTCCGGATGCCTGTGTGATCTGTCCGGATGTTCCTGTTCCGGATGTCTGTCCTGCGTTTTCTGAGTAACTCTGGGACTGACCAGCTTCTGCTTTTGTTTTCTGGATTTCTTTTAAGATATCATTATAATTTTCACTTGGCATTGCTGCATCGGAACTTCCGATCGTCGATACATAACTGTCTGCATCTTTGCCGTCTTCATCCTGTGTAGAAACATTCTGTGATGCTGTCTGATTTTTTAATAACTCAGATACTTCTCCACAGTAACTCAAATATTCATCAATTCTCAGTGACACCCCTGCTGTTTTTTCTAAACAATTTCTAAATAAATATTCCGTTGCTTTTATCACAGCCTCAGATTCTGAAATGCCCCAAACACATCGAGTGTCCCATATCCCCACTCTCTGTTTGGATAGGTCCGGTTTTCCGGTTTAGCCGTGCCGCGGATCAGCATATTTTTGATAGAAGTATTCGACATGACTGTATTGTTCTGATCCACGATCGCCCACTGCATGATCTGCGCGCAGGCTCCTGCCGTGATCGCAGCAGCTGCACTTGTTCCCGTAAAGGTGATAAAGTTACCAAGAAGCCCGGGACCATAGACATCCACTGCCGGTGCCACAAAATCCGGTTTGATCTCCCCGGTTATCGTATAACCCCTGCCGGAATCCGCATAGATACTGGTATTTGATGCCTGATAACCGCCCACCGTGATCACCTGCCTTGCCGCACTCGGAGAAGTCAGTGTAATCTCCGGATTGGAACGAAGAAAAAAATTATTTCCATCCGTCAGCTCCCGCAGCGGCAGCCAGAGATGATAGTTTCCCGTCACTGTCAGCTGCGGGAAAATGCGTATCGTCCACAATCCCGGTGTCGGTCGGATAAAACGGAAAAATATGAGCTGGCTTGCCGTCTCTTTTGTATCGATCCGGTAATCCACCGTAATTGTTGTTCCCTCAAAAATAAAATGAAACTGCTCTGACGCTCCACGGCGCACCAGAATCCGTGGAATCTGCTCCCCCGAAGGCGATATTATGGTGACTGCATACAGTTCCGGTGCAGATGCCCACAATTCCACAAAAAAGCCTTTTGTATTTTCCTCCACCGTGATCTCCGCATCCTCATGTTCCATCTCTCCAATGATACGCCCCTGAAAATGATGTCTTGCATTGGCCTCATTTCCAGCTGCAGTCACGACCACACGCTTTCTTCTTCCACAGATATAATTCAGATAAGATGGCAGAAATCCCTCGCTTGCATGACTTCCTGCACTGTTTCCAAGTGCCACACAGATGACAAGCGGACGATTTAAAATATTTGCAACTCCATTTAAATAGGAAACCGCCATCATAATGTCGTTTTCCTGATATGCCGGAACGCCGTCTTTCACAAAAAAGAAATCCCGAAGATACTGTTTTGCCTCCTTTAACTTTACCATGATGATCTCAGACTGCGGCGCCGCCCCGATAAAGTCACCGTTTTCACTCTCACTTCCACATGCCACTCCTGCAAGAAATGTGCCATGTCCGTTCATATCACGCGACGGCACCAAATCATACGGATTTTCCGAAAGCAATGCCGCATTGATCTGTTCTCTTGTATAATCTGCTCCATACAAAATACCAACAGGCGGCGTTCCATCCTGTATGGTCTGATCCCAGATACGGACGATCCGGCTGCTCCCGTCACTGTATCGAAATGCCGGATTTGTATAATCAATACCGGTATCAATAAAACCTATCAATACACCTCTTCCATTTAAGGCGAGAACGGGCTGGTTCTGCATTTTTAAAATACCGGACACCTCAAGTGCAGTCTGATCCAACAGCCCATAACACTTTGGAATCTCTGAATAAGAATAACTGCCTACACTAAGCGGAGGCAGTCCCTCCCTTGGATAATAAAAAATATCATATCCTTCATCAATTCTCTGGATACACGCCCCTGCGATCGTCTGTTCATTCGTTTCCTCATAAGATACAATAAAATCAAAAAATTCGTCAGAATACACCTGTTCCCTGCAATCCGCCATAAATAAAAAAACTCCGGTCATCTATTCAATTACTAAATAGATGCCGGAATTTTTTATTTTAGAACCACAAATATTATTCTAATTCGAATTTCTGTACAAGTTCATTTAATGTAACTGACTGTGCTGCCAGCTCCTCACTTGTTGCTGAAGTCTCCTCTGCCATAGCAGAGTTATCAGAAACCACCTGTGACATATCCCTGATGCCGTCACGGATCTGGTCGATACTCTTCATCTGGACATCTGCCACCTGTGCTGTCTCCTGAATCATTCCGTTTGCAATACGAACACGCTCTACCGCGTTGTCCAAAGATGCAATGACATCATTTACGATCGTATTTCCCTTTTCAATCTCATCGAGTGATACGTTGATCAGGTTACGTGTCGTATTTACCGCATCGGCACTCTCATCTGCAAGACCGCCGATCTCTCCTGCTACCACTGCAAAGCCTTTGCCCGCCTCGCCTGCGCGTGCAGCTTCAATAGATGCATTCAATGATAAAAGATTTGTCTGGCTTGCAATATCTTTAATTGCCTTGATGACACCGACAACCTGTTTCGAGGATTCCTGAATTTTGTCCATTGCCTCACGCATCTGTGCCATCTGCTTCTTGCTGTCTTCCATTTTTTGTTCACCGTTTACCTTATATTTCAAAAGCTGTTCTGACTGATTGCTGATCGCAGTGCTTACACTGTCTGAAATATTCATATCCTGAATCATAGTATCAATCAGATCTGCATTCGGATGATATACAAAAGTTCCATCACTTGTCAACAGCATGGAATATCCATTTGCACCGATCGTATAATTCCCCATCATATTCATGACTGTGTCCAGCCCTACGTCTATTCCAACGACACCGACAACCGTATCTTTCTCGTCAAATACAGGTGTTACCGCACTTAAGATTATTTTTCCTGTACTTGCAGCAACATAGGTCTTTGTCAGCATAGTTTCTCCTGTCTGCGTACAGCTTACCATGTGCGGGTCGTACAGTCATAATCATCGCCGGAAATACCGCCTGCTGATGTAATGGATGCATTACTGTCCAAATCCACCGTGAATACACCCTGAATATTTTCCGTGTCAAGTCCTGCCACTGCAACAAGCTTCTTTAGTACCGCTGGATATACCTCGTTCTCTGTCATTTTCTGTCCAGCTTTGGTAGTGGTCAGAATTGTCTGCACATCTTCATCCAGTGCAAGCTGTTCTACCATGCGCTCAAACGGTAAAAAATATTTTTCCACTTGAAGTGATATCGCTTCAGAATCCTGCTGCAGCTCTGTGTTGTTGGCTTTGATCAGCAGATTGTAAACCACCACTACTACCAGCACAGCAATCACTGCCCTAACCACAATAATGGAGGCACCGATCTTGCTCTGGATCTGAAACTGTATGCCCTGTTTGTTTCCTGCTTTCTTATTTCTTTCTTTTTTCTCTTTTCTCTTTTGCCATTTTCACTCCTCCATTTTTTCGATTAGTACTATTGTACTATACTTAATCATAGTGTGAACACTTTTTTACCATATTCTTCAAATTCAAAATGAGGAAAAATCTTTTTCTCAGTCTGTAAAAAAGATTTTTCCCCATTTCAGAATCATTCTTTCATCGTCTCATTCAACAGCAGCAATCTGTGCACAGCCACGCATCATAATAAGCGGTCCGCCCTTTTTCTCCACATACTCTTTCGTAATGGTTACCATACCGATATTGTCATCTTTCGGAATCTCATACATGATATCGAGCATAAAATCCTCGATGATCGCACGGAGTGCACGCGCACCGACTTTCTTTTCCTTTGCCTGCTTTGCGATCGCCATCAGTGCGTCATCCTCAAATTCGAGTCTGACTTCATCCATGGCAAGCAGTTTCTGGTACTGTTTTAAGATCGCATTTTTCGGTTCCTTTAAGATGCGCACTAACATATCTTCTGTGAGCGCTTCTAAGGTAAACATGATCGGCAGACGTCCTAAGAACTCCGGTATCATGCCAAATTTGCGCACATCCTCTATGGTCACCTTCTGCAGAATATTTTCATCCTGGTCGTATTTATCCTTAAGCTCGGATTTAAAACCAATCGATGCGGATTTATTGAGGCGTTCCTTAATGATATCCTCTAACTCCGGGAACGCACCTCCACAGATAAACAGAATATTTTTGGTGTTGACCATCGTCATGGGTACCATGGCATTCTTGCTGCTGGCTCCGACAGGGACTTCTACCTCCGCACCCTCTAACAGTTTTAACATTCCCTGCTGCACGGACTCTCCGCTGACATCACGCTGATTGGTGTTGCGTTTCTTTGCGATTTTGTCGATCTCATCAATAAAGATAATACCGTGTTCCGCCCGCTCAACATCATTGTCCGCTGCTGCAAGCAGTTTGCTGACAACACTCTCGATGTCATCACCGATATACCCTGCCTCTGTCAGGGACGTCGCATCTGTGATGGCAAGCGGCACATCTAAAAGCTTTGCAAGTGTCTTTACCAGATAAGTCTTACCGGAACCGGTCGGTCCAATCATTAACATATTGGACTTTTCAATCTCGATGCCGTCCTTCTCATCGGATGCGATCCTCTTATAGTGATTATAAACAGCGACGGACATGACTTTCTTTGCATGCTCCTGTCCAACTACGTACTCATCCAACGATGCCTTGATTTTATGTGGTGCCGGGATCTTTTTGATATCAAGTACCGGCTCTTTCTTTTCTTTCGGCTTTTTCTTTTTGATTTTCTGGTTATTCGGAATAAATCCCTGCATCCCCTGCAGATCTGAAAGATTGATCATGCTGATATTTGGCATTTTTCCCATATTCATGTTCAGCATATCATCCATGGAAAATCCGGTCTGGTTCATACTGTCAAACGTTTTCTGCATACAGTCCTGACAGATACAGATGTTGTTCGGGATCTTTATCATCTTTCCTGCAATATGCTCCGGTCTGCGGCAGATGTAGCAGATATCTTCATACTCCGGCTCTTTCTCATCCGATGCGTCTGAATTTGTCACTTCTGCCTGCACGGTCTCCTTTTCATTTTCTGACACGTCAGGGGTATCATTGACGCTTTCCTGTCCGTTCATTTCCTCTTTCTGATCTGTGGATACGGTTGTTACATCATCCTCAGTTATTTCTCTATAATCATTATTATTCATCTGAATACGCTCCTGAATTTTTCCATATCTCTGCCCAAAGCAGACTTATTTAAGACATTGTACCGCAAAACATCTGCAATCACAAGAAAATCAGAAAGATTTCATTTTTATTTAAGGATTTTTGACACAAAAAATCCGGGCAGCCCTTTCACAAAAAGGCCATACCCGGAAATTTCTCATCCGTTATCTTGCACTGTTATCCGTTGTGTTACCGTTATTATTGTTTCCGGTCGCGTCATCCACGCCGTTTTCCACACCGTCAATAATGTCTTTGCCAGCATCGCCGACGCCATCCACCACATCATCCACAACAGCACCACCGTCTGTGTCTGCACCATTCGCGTTTGTGTTATTTGTATTTGTATTTGTGCCGTTCGTATCCGTGTCATTCACGGTACCATTTGTTCCATTCACATTGGTATCATTCATACCATTTTCGGTATTATTGATACCGTTATTTGTGTTTTCATTGACACGGTTTTCTGTACCGGCTGCCGGATTGTTACCACTGTTATTGGTATTTGTGTTGTTTCTGTTTGTGCCGCATGCGGTCAGTGCGCTAAGAGACAATGTAAGCACCAGGCATGCCGCAAGCATTTTAAACTTTTTCATGGTCATTCTTCTCCTTTACTTTACAAGAAATTATTTGTAACGGTTCAAAAACTCTCTGAACCATCACCTTTTCAAGGATAGTATGACCATCTCTGCTATTTTCTATACCAGCCTAATTCCATGGATAATTCTTCCTGTACTTTTCTGACATCCACAGATAACTCCTCCACCCGTTCTCGCGTCATCCGGCTGGTCGGTCCGGAAATACTGAATGCATATTTTACTTCATTATGATAATCCCTAAGACTTGCAGCAATACACCGTACACCTTCTTCATTTTCCTCATCATCAAGTGCATAACCGTTCTTTTTTGCTTCTTTTAATACACTAAGCATATCATCATAATCCGTGATCGTATGCTCCGTCTTTTTTTCGATGATGCTCTCATTCCAGATCTGTTTCACTTCCGACTCCGGAAGTTCTGCCATGATTGCCTTGCCCACACCGGAACAATACATCGGATGGACCATCCCCACATGGGACACCATGCGGATCGTACCGATTTTTGCTTCTATTTTATAAATATATAAAATATTGTTTCCTTCCCGCTGAACTAAATGCACTGTTTCCCCGCTGATATCAGACAAACGCTCCATATAAGGTTTTGCAACCTGTAAAATATCCATGCGGTCAAGCATTTTTCCTGCCATGCTGACTATTTTATAAGAAAGCATATACTTCTGGGATACCTCGTCCTGTTTTGCATATCCCATATAGACTAAAGACATCAGAAGGCGATGTACCGTGCTTTTGTGAAGTCCTAACGCTGTGCTGATCTCCATCAGTCCCATCTCACCGTGATCGGCCAGCATTTCCATTACCTGAAAAATGCGCTCTGCCGACTGCACCGGATTTTTTGTTTCTTTCTGTTCTGCCATAATTACCTCATATTCTATGTAAGGTATCAGTTATTTTTCCAATACCTGTCTTTTAGGTTTCATAATTCACATTATTGTTTCATTATATGAAACCATATGACATCATAACATGACCTTCCAATAAAAGTCAAATTTTTGTTTTTTGCAAAATACAACATTTTCTTTCCCTAAATTATTGACAAGGCATTTTGTAATGTTATAATACTATTGTACCGTTGTACGAAACAATGTTTCATATTACGAAACCATTTTAAGAACCTTAAAATTATTCAAAATAAAGGAGAAGAATTATGAACAAAGTATTAGAAGAGTTTTCCAAAATCGGTATTATCCCGGTTATCGCACTTGACAATGTAGAGGATGCTGCACCTTTAGCAAAAGCATTATGCGACGGTGGTCTCCCATGTGCAGAAGTTACTTTCCGTACAGCAGCTGCTGAGGAATCTATCCGCATCATGTCCGAGCAGTTCCCGGAGATGTTAGTAGGTGCAGGTACTGTTCTTACCACAGAGCAGGTTGACCGCGCTGTAAACGCAGGTGCAAAATTCATCGTAAGCCCTGGTTTAAATCCAAAAGTTGTAAAATACTGTGTTGAAAAAGGAATCCCGGTAACTCCTGGATGCTCTAACCCAAGCGACGTAGAAGTTGCAATCGAGCTTGGTCTTGACGTTGTGAAATTCTTCCCGGCAGAAGCTGCAGGCGGACTTTCCATGATCAAATCCATGGCAGCTCCTTACACAAAGATGAAATTCATGCCGACCGGCGGTATCAACGCAAAGAACTTAACAAGCTACCTTGATTTCAAAAAGATCATCGCATGCGGTGGTTCCTGGATGGTAAACAAAGACATGATCGCTGCAAAAGACTGGGATGGCATTACAGCTTTAACAAAAGAGGCTGTTTCTACCATGTTAGGATTCAAACTGTTACATGTAGGTGTTAACAACGCTTCTGAGGAAGTAGCTGCTGCAGAGTCTGCAAAATTCGCCACCTTACTTGGCGAGAATGTAAAAGTTGGAAACAGCTCCATGTTCGTAGGTTCTTTAATTGAAATGATGAAGAATCCGGGACGCGGAACCAATGGTCATATCTGCATTCAGACCAACTACTTAGACCGCGCGATTTATCATCTTGAAAAACGTGGTTTTGTATTTGACGAATCTTCTTTCAAATACAATGACAAAGGTGAGCTTACTGTTGCTTACTTAAAAGACGAGATCGCAGGTTTCGCTGTTCACTTCAACCAGAAATAATTTAAAAAAATCAGGTCTGCACCGGTCGATGATTTGTGCAGACCTTTTTTTCAATATTAAATAATAAAAAAAACAGACACGGGAGGTTTCTTATGGATCAGAATTGTGCATATTGTATGGAGGGCGAATTAGTCGCCCAGTTTGGTATTAAAATCTGTGAACTGCCAAGTTCAAAAGTTTATCTTTTCAAGGAGCAGAGCCACAAAGGCCGTGTGATCGTCGCTCACAAAAAACATGTCAGTGAGATCACTGAACTGACCGCTGAGGAACGCGCCGCTTACATTGAAGATATTAATCATGTGGCAGAAGCACTTCACAAGGCATTTCATCCGCAGAAAGTCAACTACGGTGCTTACGGTGATACCGGCCATCATCTCCACTTCCATCTCGTTCCAAAATATACAGACGGTTACGAGTGGGGCGGCACTTTTGCCATGAATCCGGGCGAAAAATTTCTTTCCGATGAGGAATATGCCGCATTGATCGACGAGATCAAAAAATATTTATAATATTTATTTCTTCATCTTAGGCTGAAAAATAATACTTGCCAGATATGCGAAGATCAGTGCCGCTGAAATACCAGCGGCACTTGCTTTTAGTCCACCTAAAAAAATTCCTAAAAATCCATACTCGTCCACCGCTTCTTTCACTCCCTTAAACAGGGTATTTCCAAATCCAAGCAGCGGCACACTTGCCCCGGCTCCCGCAAATTCAATAAACGGCTGGTAGATCCCAAGTGCCCCAAGCAGTGCGCCAAGACACACTAACATCACCATGATCCTTCCGGGAAGCATCTTTGTTTTTTCCATTAAGATCTGCACCAGTGCACAGATTGCCCCTCCAACCCAGAATGCATTGATATAATCCATAATTCTACACCTCTTTCTCTCTTTTAATCTGCATGTTCGATCACGACTCCATGTGCAATCCCTGGCACCGTTTTTCCTTCATTAAAAGACACCGTGGAAAGAAGTGCCCCGGTCGGCACAAACAGGATACGCTGTAATTTTCCCTGCTCGACCTGTTTTAAAAAATGCCCGGCAAGTGTTACGGCAGAACACCCGCATCCGGAACCTCCTGCCCCGGTTCCCTGCGCTTTGCTCTCATAGATCAGCATACCGCAGTCTAAATGCATCTCACTGATATCGTATCCTTCTTTTTTCAAAAGATCGATCAGGATCTCCCTTCCAACACTGCCTAGATCCCCGGTAATAATGTGATCATAGTCCTCTGGCCTGCGCCCGAAATCTTTTAAGTTCTGGCAGATCGTATCCGCCGCCGCAGGTGCCATTGCTGCTCCCATATTCATGGAATCCTTAATGCCGTAATCGATGATCTTTCCGGTCGTGATACCGGTAATACACGCATTGCTCTTTCTTTTTCCAAGCACATACGCACCACTTCCGGTCACCGTCCACGTTGCAGACATCGGCCTCTGGTTCGCATATTCAAGTGGAAACCGGAACTGCTTTTCGGCGCTGGCAAAATGGCTCGATGTCATCGCCACAACGTAATCTGCATATCCTGCGGCAACACACATTGCTCCAAGGGAAAGCGCCTCGCCGCAGGTACTGCACGCACCATACAGGCCAAAGAGCGGCACCTGGTAATCCATGAGTCCAAACGAAGTGGCAATATTCTGTCCTAAAAGATCTCCGGAAAAAAGATAACGGATCTCTTCTTTTTTCAGTCCTGCTTTTCCGACTGCCATTCCGAAAGCCTCTTTCTGCAGGGTACTCTCTGCCTCTTCCCAGGTGTCCTGCCCGAATTTATCATCCTCCCCGATCAGATCAAAACAGGCTCCAAGAGGTCCCTCCCCCTCTTTTTTTCCGACAATACTTGCGCTGCTTACAATATAAGGCGGCGTTTCAAAACAAATACTCTGTTTTCCCGTCTGCATGCTCATACGAATCTCCATTTCCAAACATTTTTATATCATGTTCTCTATGTGATCAGTATGTACATCTTACCGATATTTATACCCTGATGCTGTTTACGCATTGCACGTAATTATGTCGGAGGCAAATAGTGGTTCACAGCATCCGCTGTACCTGTTCCGGTCTGATACCAAGATATGCGCAGAGTGAAAGAAATTCCTCCGCATCCAGCGGTTCCTTATAATCCTTCCGCAATTTTCCTGCATCGATGCCCGCATGTGCCGCCAGCGATTTTGCATCCATCCGGTTTTCTTCAATATACCGGATCATATAATCCGTCACTTTTGATTTTCCCATGTTATCGCACCTCTTCTACAAAAATCTGTTTTTTCTTATTCTATTCTTTAACTTTAGGAATTGCAATTATATTTTTCTCTGTAATTAAGAACTCATTGACTGATAAAATGAGGTGGGATATGATACGATTAAAAAGCATTTTGGCTGCTTTAAATGCAACAGAACGGAGATCAATATGCGGAATCAGAATATAGCAAAAGTTTTAAAAGAATATCGTAAACGGAATCACCTGTCTGTAAATGATGTTTCTATCCTGTTAGAGGATCGTTCTTTTACCGCCGCTCCCAAAACGATTTACGGATGGGAAAGCGGACAGGCAAATCCAAGCGCAGATATCCTTTTAACACTCTGCGATCTATATAATATCACAGATATCCTTGAAGCATTCGGCTATGACAGCAATGAGAATTTTCATGTGACACCTTCTGAGCGGACGATCATTGAAGCCTATCGTGCACATCCGGAAATGCATGAAGCAGTCAGCGTTCTGTTAGGCTGCAGCGTACCACGCAAAGGTTCTGTATCTGCCCACAATACTGCTGCAAAAGAAGTTTCACATCCAAAGCAGCATTCTTTCGGAACGAATACTACAGCAGCTCCTAAACCTTCCATAAAACGTTATTGATCGTTTATCAATCCATTGGCAGCAAAAAGCTCCTGCGCTTGGTTAATGCGCAGGAGCTTTTTTTGCTTTGACCTGTATCTGTTAAATTGTTTTCATCATCCCTGTGGCTGACTTCCGTCCGTCTGCTGGCTTTGATCCTGCTGGCTTCCGTCCGTCTGCTGGCTCTGATCCTGTAGCTGGCTCTGGTCTGGCTGCTGGCTCTGATCCTGTGGCTGGCTCTGGTCTGGCTGCTGGCTCTGATCCTGTGGCTGGCTCTGATCCTGTGGCTGGCTCTGATCTGGCTGCTGCCCTCCATCAGCCGGCTGCTGTGCCTTCAATACCGCAAGTGCTGCCTCTGCCGCTGTCAGTGTGTCATAATTTGTTACCTGAGCCTTGTCTGCATCTGAAAGTGAGTTGTACATATTTCTCGCATTCACGATTGCTGTTTCGCTCTCTAATGTTACAGGCCCGATAATACTGATCGCATTGATCACAGATGGAACATCCGCCTGTGTCTGCTGCACAACAGTCGGATTGTCACCCGGCATACGATATACTAAAACTGCATATCCCTTATCGATCGTCTCATAGATCTTCTTTGCTGCAGATGCAGGCAGATTGATACATCCATGAGACCCACTGGTCTTATAGATACTTCCACCAAACTTGTTACGCCAGGTTGCATCATGCATACCCACATCGCCGTTAAACGGCATCCAGTAGGTAACCGGTGTCTCATAATCCGGACCTCTTAAGACTGCATTCATGGTTTTATAAGTCAGTCCGAATGCACCTGTCGGTGTATCATGTCCTTTTGAAAGATTTCCTGAAACAAAATCACTCTCCACCACCAGTTTTCCGTCTTTGTAAAGGAATAAATGCTGGTTTGTCAGATTGATCTCAACATAAGAATCACCGTAATCATGCTCGCCATGACTGTTTGCCGTTGTGAGATATACCGGCTCTCTCTCCACATCTTTTCCGGCTTTTAAGTCTGCCAGAATCTGTTCTACTTCCCCTCCGTTATCGATTCTCCAGCCATAAAAACCACCGGTGATCGTAACCGTGGTACCGTAGGAAGTCTTTAACTCTTTCGGTGAATAGGCAGTATTATATTTCTTTGCCAGTGTCTTTACAAAGGCAAGGACTTCTTCCTCATCAATGGAAACTTTTTCGTCGGTTCCCTCAGAAAGCCAGGTACTGATCGTTGTTCCATCCAATACTTCCTTATCATCCCCAAAGTCATATGTAATCGTAACACCGACATACTGGTTTAATGCATCGATCAAAGCCAGCAGATCTTTATCATCATCTCCGATTGCAGGCTCTAAATAACAGCCGCTCTGCTCCAGATCAACGGTTTCATCCAATACTAAAACCGCATCACTTACCGCTTTCCTGACTTTTGCGGTATCGACCTGTGTTCCATAATCAGCCGGTACAAGCGCATACCCGTTTTCTTTTGTATAATCAGAATAAGTCGCATCCACCGGTGTGCGCTGATCTTTCATACATGGTAAATTTCTGACTGCCTCATCCAGTTTCTGTTCATCATAAGATACAACCTTTGCCAGTTCAAACTCCTGCTTCTGGAACATCAGGATCAGCCACGCAAAACCATTCTGCTCCTCTAAAAGTTTCTCTATTTCCCCCTGAAATACCGGCTCCATATCAATATCCGAACCTGCAATGGTTCCATTTTTATCCTCTCGTGCAGTAACTGTCAGATTGTAATTTTTCATCTCAGTCCGGATCGCATCCTCGACTTTTTCCACACTGCTGCCACCGACTGCAATCCCATCAATAGAAGTTCCAAAACAAAAATGACTTTCAAAATAAATCGCAAACCCGACATAAATCACAGCAATCGCCGTCATAACACATGTGAGCACCAGTCCTGTATAACTTTTTGCTGACGCACCTCCATGCATTTTCCGCTTGTTTTTCTCTTTCATTTTTCTAAATATCCTTTCATCCTATGTGTAAAGATATGTTGTATTGCATAAAATATGCTAACGGACACCTACTCTATTATAATATCCGGCAAGGTCTTGTCAACAAATTGTCCAAATCGTAACATTTAATTAAGAATTCGTTCTTTTTTCGCATTGATCTGTAATAAAAATTACCGTCAAACTCCCCAAAAACACCCGTCATAGCTTAAAGTTTTCTTAAATTTTAAATAATCTTTCTTAAAATAAGGAAAAGGGAATTGTTTCTAAAAAAATGCTGTGCTATAATCCCTATCGTTGAGATTAATGAAAAGAGGGTGAAACCGTGAAAACGAAGACACGCGATGCGGTCAACGCATTTATTGAGAGAAACAAACATGCTCTTCTTCTGCTTTATTTCATGATTTATCTGCCATGGTTTGGTCATTTAGAGAGAACCGTTACCACGCATTTTCATGTGATCCATGTTGCACTCGATGATTATATTCCATTTTGTGAATATTTTATTATTCCATACTTTTTATGGTTTGGATATGTTGCGTGGGGACTTGGTTACTTCTACTTTAAAAATAAAGACGAATATTTCCGTTTATGTACCATGTTGTTTACCGGAATGACGATCTTTTTAGTCATCTCCACCATTTATCCAAACGGACATTATTTAAGGCCGACTACTTTTGCGCGGGATAACGTGTTTGTACATATGGTAAAATGCCTCTACGCAACGGACACTGCGACGAACCTTTTCCCAAGTATTCACGTTTACAATTCCATTGCAGTCAATTTAGCCGTATGGCACAGTGAAAATTTCCGCGATAAAAAGGTCATCCGTATTGGTTCTGCTGTTCTTATGGTAAGCATTATTTTATCTACCATGTTTTTAAAACAGCACTCCGTATTTGATGTGGTTACCGGAATCATTATGGCAGTCTTCATGTACATGCTTGTCTATGTACAGAATCCGGCACGCATGACGGCTGGTGAGCGCAAATATGAGCGCAAACTTCACCAGATCTAAATACAAACGTTATGTTTCCTGAATATTTGATTCGTTTTAAAAAGAGTCATAACCGATTTTGCCGGTTATGACTCTTTTTCATTCAAATTTGGAGAGCCTCTAAATTTTTCTGATTTTCACTCTATCTGAACCTTTACAGCTCACACGCACATCCGGCTGCATATTTTGCACAGATCGTCATTGTACTCTCATCATACATCATGCGCTCTGTCCTCTGGATCGGTGTATACTCCCTTACATCCTTTGCAATATGATCTTCGGCGACAACCGCATCAAATTCATATCCATCTAAAAATGTACCGACTTTACCAAAATAACTGCCGCCTCCGGCTGTCGCTAAATAAAACGCTTCCGCAAATGTCAGCGGCTTACTTTTCTCATCAATCAGACGCCAGTACATTTTTGATACCTGTACCGCTAATGTCAAAGCTTTTGCCATGGAAAGTGAAGATCCGCCCGCCACGTCGGAACCAAGTCCGACCGCAATACCTTCCTCTAAGAACTTTCGGACCGGTGCAATGCCGGAGGAAAGATTTAAGTTCGATTCCGGGCAGTGTGCCACATAGACACCGTGTTCTTTCAAAAGATCCATCTCATCCTCACTGTAAATACAGTGTGCCATGACTGCCGGGTGATCCTTATCTCCGAACATATCAAAAACAGCGTAGGCATCTGCATAATTTTTCGCTGCCGGGACAAGCTCTTTTACCCATGCGACTTCCGATGGGTTTTCCGACAGATGCGACTGCACGCGGAGTCCTGTCGTTTTCTGCAGTTTTGCAAGTTCTCTCATCAGCTCATCCGTACAGCTTGGAATAAAACGCGGTGTTAAGATCGGGTTTGTACGCTCATATTTTCCGGCTGTCTCCTCAATCCACTTTTTCGTATCTTCTGCCGCAGCAGACGCATCCGCCTCACAGAGATTCTCACCACCGTTACGGTCCATATTTACCTTGCCAACATAGCTTACGATCCCGCTCTCCTCCAAAAGATCCATTAAAGCAACGGTTGCCTCTCTGTGAAGTGTCGCAAAAATGCAGGCACGCGTTGTCAGACTGTGCTTTAAATCAGACACAAAACTTCCATATGCTCTTTTTGCATAGGAGATATCCACATATTTTGCCTCTTCCGGAAAAGTATGCACATTCAGCCAGTCTAAAAGTTCAAGATCCATGCCAAGTGCCCGGAACGTATACTGTGGTGCATGCACATGCAGATCCGTCATTCCCGGAAGGATGATCTTATCACCATAATCGGTCAGCGGCAGTGTTTCATACTGTTTCGGCAACTTTTCAAATGCGCCGCGGCAGATACCGTTTTCACATACAACATAACCACCCTCTATACTGCACAGTTCCTTGTTTTCTCCTGAATATACGATATTTCCCTTTAAAACAAAACTTTTCTTTTCCAATATGTTCTCTAATCCTTTTCTTATTGTCTTACCATAATTTTAAAATCTGAATTGCGGACTTCATTACCTTATACTTCACGTCTTCCAATTCTGACGCTGCACATTTTAACTCTTTGCGTATCTCAATATGCTGCGGGCAGTGTTTTTCGCATTTTCCGCAGCCGACACACTGGGATGCGCTTGCGGTGTCTTTCCGGAATGCCGTACACTGTAAATAATCTTTCCGTCCTGATTTTTTCCCTTCCGAATACATCGCATTATAACAGCGGAATGTTCCCGGAATATCCACTCCCCTCGGACACGGCATACAATACCCACATCCGGTACAGCCGACTTTGACATGCTTTTTGATCTCTTCTTTCACCTGTTCGATCAGTGCTGCGTCTGATGCCGTCAGACAGCCCACATGGGACTCAGATGCCGTCTTTAGGTTCTGCTTCACCATTTCCATGGAATTCATCCCGGAGAGCACACAGGTTACTTCTGGCTGGTTATAGAGCCATTTTAAGGCAAGCTCCGCCGGTGTACGTCCTTCCTTGTCAGCGCGGAACAATTTTTTTGCTGACTCCGGTAAAAGATTTACCAGTCTGCCTCCGCGAAGAGGCTCCATGATGATAACCGGAAGTCCTTTTGCATTTGCATAGCGCAGTCCTTCCACGCCTGCCTGTGAGTATTCATCCATATAGTTGTACTGGATCTGGCAGAAATCCCAGTCGTAGGCATCCACGAGCTGTTTGAACATCTCGGTATTACCATGATAGGAAAATCCGATATTTCTGATCTGACCGGACGCTAATTTTTCCTCGATCCAGTCCTGCATGCCGATCTTTTTTAATTTTTCCCAGGTCGGTATATCGGTGAGCATATGCATCAGATAATAATCGATATAATCGGTTTTTAATCTGCGCAATTCCTCCTGAAACATCTTTTCCGCACCTGCGACAGACTTGATCAGATAATGTGGCAGCTTTGTCGCCAGATAGATCTGCTCCCTGCAGTGGTTGCGGTCTAAGATCTCTCCGACTGCTGCCTCATTGCCTGCATAGACATAGGCAGTGTCAAAGTAATTAACACCTGCTTTGATCGCCACCATCACCTCTTTTTCCGCCTTATCAAGATCGACACTGCTGCCGTTTTTAGTAAAACGCATACATCCATATCCTAAAACAGACAATTCATTTCCTTTTTTATCCCTGCGATACTGCATCCTTTAACTCCTCCAGTTCCGCTAACCATATTGAGGCACACGCATCGGACGGCATACGCAGATCCCCACGCGGAGATACCGCAACACTTCCGACTTTTGGTCCGTCCGGCAGGCAGGAACGTTTAAACTGCTGCGCAAAGAAACGGCGGTAAAATGTCTCCAGCCACTTAAAAATCGTTGCATCGTCATAAGTTCCAGCAAATGCCTGTTTTGCCAGACGGTAAACCTTTGCCGGTGCGTAGGAAAGACGCAGCATATGATACAGATAAAAATCGTGCAGCTCGTAAGGGCCGACTAAGTCCTCCGTTTTCTGTGAAATTTTTCCGTCTTCCGGCGGTAAAAGTTCCGGGGAGACCGGTGTGTCAAGCACATCAAGCAGCACCTGTTTTAACGTCTCATCCCCGCAGGTATCTGCATAATAGCGCACCAGATGGCGCACAAGCGTCTTTGGCACCGAGGCATTGACCGCATACATGGACATGTGATCCCCGTTGTAAGTTGCCCAGCCAAGTGCAAGTTCCGACAAATCTCCGGTTCCGATGACCATTCCGCCGGACTTATTTGCAATATCCATCAAAATCTGCGTGCGCTCTCTCGCCTGTCCGTTCTCGTAGGTCACGTCATGCATCGACGGATCCTGTCCGATATCCCGGAAATGAATGTTGACGGCATCTTTGATATCCACCTCGATAAAATCAGCTCCCAGACAGCGGATCAATGATACTGCATTATCGTAAGTGCGGTCTGTCGTACCAAATCCCGGCATGGTCACTGCCTTGATATTACTGTGATCCATTCCGAGCGCATCAAAAGCACGCACGGTGACAAGAAGTGCCAGCGTGGAATCGAGTCCGCCGGAAATTCCGATCACTGCAGACTTACAGTGTGTATGCTCTAAACGTTTTTTCAGTCCCATCGACTGGATCGATAAGATCTCCTCGCAGCGCAGTGTACGGTCGCGCTCTCCGGACGGCACAAACGGCATCGGATCAATATAACGTGTCAGCTTTGTCTCTTCCATCTGTAAGGAAAATACATTCTCACGATATACCGGCTCTGTGACCGTCTCAAATGTTGTCATTCTGCGGCGCTCGGACGCAAGACGGGACACATCGATCTCGGTGGATATCGTCTGTGCGTCAAAAAGTTCTGACTCCGCTGACAAACGTCCATTTTCTGCGATCAGGTTATGCCCGGAATAGACCACATCCTGTGTGGACTCGCCGTCCCCTGCACTCGCATAGATATAGCCGCAGAGCAGTCTTGCCGACTGTCCTTTTACCAGTTCCCTGCGGTAAGCCGGTTTTCCGGTCGTCTCGTCCGATGCGGAAAGATTTACGATCAGCGTTGCTCCGTGCATGGCATGTCCGATGCTCGGCGGATTCATCGTCCAGAGATCCTCACAGAGTTCTGCTGCGATCACAAGTTCCGGCAGCTCCAGACAGGTAAATAACTGTCTCGTTCCCATCGGCACCGTCAATTCTTCGGTCAGCCGTACATCGGCCACTTCTTCCATACCTCTCGTAAAATGGCGCGCTTCATAAAATTCATTATAATTCGGAAGGTAGGTTTTCGGTACGATACCAAGAATTTTTCCACGATTTAATGCCGCTGCCACGTTATATAATTTTCCTTTGTATGCAAGTGGAAATCCGACAAATACGATCGCATCCACATCTGTCGTAAATGCTGCGATATGCAATAATTCTTCTTTCGCCTCCCGAAGCAGCTTTTCCTGCAAAAACAGATCCCCACAGGTATAACCCGTAATGCATAATTCCGGCAGAACGATCACTTTTGCTCCCGCCTCTGCCGCCTCTTTAACAGACTGGCAGATCACTTTTGCATTATATCCTGTGTCGGCAACCCTGATCTTTGGTGTTACCGCTGCAACTTTCACAAATCCCTGTCTCATTCTTTCCTCTTTTCCGGTTACGTTTTTACCCCTGCTTACCGCAACCACATTGCCTTGCCTTTTGCTTACTGTCCGCTTGTACTATTTTTTCGCAACAGCAGCCCTTTTTATTTTGCAGAACGCATTTCCTTTAATTCGTCCACATCAAAATGGTATGCCTTGTTACAGAACTGGCATTTTACCTCGATTGCCTCTCCGTCATTGATGATCGAATCTAAATCTTTTTTGCTCAGCGTAGAAATTGCACGTGAAACTCTCTCCTTTGAACAGTCACACTCAAATGCAGCCGGGATCTTATCTGAGATCTCAAGACCGAAATCTCCTAAGATTTCCTCTAAAATCTGCTCCGGTGTCATACCCTGCTCTAACATTTCCGTTACAGATGCGATCTCCCTGATCTTGTTTTCCAGTTTTTCAATGACCTCATCACTGGTAAACGGCATCAGCTGGATGATAAAACCGCCCGCCTGGCGCACCGATAAGTCTTTGTCCACTAAAACTCCAAGCCCTACTGCGGACGGGATCTGTTCGGATGTTGCAAAATAATAGGTCAGATCCTCAGCGATCTCTCCGGTCTGCAGTGCGATCTGTCCCACATACGGTTCTTTTAACCCCATGTCTTTGATGACACTCATCACGCCAAGTCCAAGCGCTCTGCCCACATCTAATTTACCCTGTGCATTTAACGGCAGTTCCACCTGGGATTCCATAGGAAATCCCTTGACATGGCCATGGGAATCCGCTGTCACGGTAAGTCCTTTTGCCGGACCGCCGCACTGGATCTGGATCGTCAAAAGATCATTATCCCCTTTCATCATTGTTCCCATCATTGCCGCACCGCTCAAAAGACGTCCCAACGCTGCCGTGATGACCGGTCTTGTGTCGTGGGCTCTTCTTGCCTCCTCAACCATTTCCTTTGATGTGATGGCAAATGCACGAATCTGGCTGTCCGCCGCTGTTGCTCTTACAATATAATCACTCATATTTTATCCTCCATTTCGTACTGTACTCATAAATTTCTGATGACTCCAATGATGTTGGGAGCAAATAGTGCATTCAGGTTTCCTGATTGCTCCTCGCGATCACATAAATGCGCTCGCTGTCCTCTTTTACCGGCTCTCTCGTAAATGCGTCATATGCTGCGACGAATTCAAGTCCCGCCTGTTCTAAAAGGTGTTTTACGGTTTCTAATTCGTAGGCACGCTGGTAGTGCGTCTCCTCAAATCTGCGGTAAAGTCCTTCTTCCTCCCGGATAAAAAGCGTCAGATCATATTCATTGATCTGTTCTTCCTCATCGAAATAGTTATCCCAGATGAAGCTTCCCTCCTCGCGGTTCTCAGCGATTGTCGTCTCGCCTAAGAGTTCTCTGTATTTATATACTGTGTTCAGATCGAAGATAAAAATACCATCCGGATCTAAATATTCGTTGACACGGTAAAACAGGGACAAAAGATCTGTCTCTTCCAGCAGATAGTTCATCGAATCACAGATGCTCACGACTGCACGCACGCTTCCGTACAGTTCAAGTTCTCTCATATCCTGTAACAGATATAAGATCTCATCCTCCGGCATCTCCTGATATCCGGTCTCCGCCGCGATCTCCAACATTTCCGGTGAATTATCCACACCGATCATATCGTAGCCCGCTTTTTTCAACAATCTTGTAATCTTTCCCGTTCCACAGCCTAAATCAAGTACTGTTCCGTCACAGATCCCATATTCTTTCATAAGTCCTATAATATACCTGCTCCACTCTTCATAGGGAACATTATCCATGAACAGATCATATACCTGCGCAAAACTTGTATATGCTTCCAAATTATAATCTCCTTTTATCGCTGTTACTGGCAAGTACCATCTTATCACAGGTTTTAGTTGAAATAAAGCAAAAAAGAATCTATACTATTAGCAGTATGTCATTTTTTATTTGAGAAAAGGATTTTGATATGCCCGAAAATTACGATCACTACATCAGCAAAAATATCAAGGCATTTTATAAACGCAGACTTGCAGCTCCGATCATTTACCTGATCGTGCTCATTCTTGCATGGCACTTTTTTTCGCTGTCCGCTGTATTTTCTCCGGACATTTTGCCCGACGACACCTCGTTAGAGACCGCTTTCCGGGGTGGTAAACAGTATATAAGCACCACACTTTTCGATTTAAAATTTACCGGATATACCCAGTCCATCTTCGGTCACACCAACGGTTATTATTATTACACTATGCGTGACGAGGAATGTATCATCGTATTGTTATCGCCAAATACCAGTGAGGAGGGTCTGCCTTCCATCGAAGAAGTCACCATCAAAGGAAAGATTTCAAAGGGAAATGAAAATTTCGACACCCTGCTTTCCAATCTGTCCACCGATTTAAACTGGACGGAAAACGGTATCCGCAACAAGGTTTCTTCCTACTATATCAGCGAACCGGGATTTAACCACGTTGGAAACTGGATCCTGTTTGCAGCAATTTTCATTACCGGAATTTACGCATTGCTCTGCATCGTGCTCTCTGTCATATACATGTTTTTCCCGGTGCTCTCCCCTGCATGCCAGGATCTTGCACTGTTTGGTAATCCGAAAAAGATGTTAGAGCAGGCGGAGGAAGAACTCGCCACACTGCCGCAGCTCGCAACGGAAGATATGTTTATCACGGAACATTTTTTCATTGAAACTTCCGTCTACGGCAATGCGATCGTACCGATCGATGAGATCATATGGATCTACAAATACTCCACGCTGCACAAGTTTTTCTGGTACCATTTCAGTATCTCCTACACACTGCATATCAGTGCCAACAAGCATCTGTATATCCAGTGCCCGAAGAATATTAAATCCGACATCGACGGTATCATCGATTACCTCTCGGAGGCAAACCATGATATTCTTGTAGGATTTAACGAGAAAAACCGCTTGAAAGTACAGGAAATTCAGGGAACACCGATGCATTTTGAAAAGTTTATCGCTTTCTTAAATAAGCGCGTATAATAAATTCCATAAATTTTTTCCAAAAAGAAGGAGACAGGTGAAAATTATCACCTGCCTCTTTCTCTATGGAAAACTATTTTCACAAACCTGTTTTTTATTATCTGCCGTTATGACAGCCGGCATGCTTACCTGCATGACGTACTGATCGACTCAATCGCCACCGCTCCACCGCGCACAACCTCGATCCTGCGGAATTTAGATTTTAACAGGGCGATCAGCTCGTTGTTTCTTCGTTCCGTCAGCTTGCACTCTAAGAGTACACTGTCATTGCCGATATCTGCCACCTGCACATTAAACACCTGTGCGATCTGGAATACTTCCAGCTTTCCTGCCTCATTGACATCTAATACTTTTGCAAATAAAATCTCTTTCATGTGAATCGGCACATCCGTGAGGTCAATGACCTTAATAACCTCAACCATGCGGTTCAACTGTTTTTTGATCTGCTCAAATGTGATATCGTCACTGGTCACACAGATCGTCATTCTTGAAACCGTCTCATCCTCTGTCGTACCAACCGTAAGACTCTGGAGATTGTAAGATTTTCCGGAAAAAAGACCGGATACTTTTGCTAAAACACCTACCTGGTTTTCCACATATAATGCAATCCATCTATTTTTCATATCCGTATCCTCTCCTATTTCAAAATCATCTCGCTCATTGGATTTCCGCTCTTTACCATAGGAAGTACGATCTCATCTGTGGAAATCATAAATTCAATGATGGTCGGGGCATCTGTGTAGGTACGCGCCTCATCAAGTGCCGCCTGGATGTCCTCCTCTTTTTCCACACGGATCCCGTGTGCGCCGTAACTCTTTGCCAATGCGATAAAATCCGGTGTGTACGGCGGACAGGATGCATTCGGTCCCTTGCAGTTCGCCGGACAGGTTCTCCTTCTGCGCAGGCAGGTTGCCTCATAACGTTTTCCATAAAATAACTGCTGCATCTGACGCACCATGCCAAGGTAATAGTTGTTGAACAGACAGATGATCACCGGCGCTTCCTGCACGACTGCCGTTGCCATCTCCTGAATATTCATCTGAAAACCGCCATCTCCCGTAAAACATACAACTTCCTTATCCCGGTTGCCGATCTTTGCCCCGATCGCCGCCGGAAATCCAAATCCCATCGTGCCAAGTCCGCCGGATGTGATCAGCTGATGCCAGGAATCCAACTCCAGGTACTGTGTTGCCCACATCTGATGCTGTCCTACGTCCGTCACATAGACAGCCTCTCTAAAGGTACGGTTTACATGCTCAAATACCATCTGCGGTGTCATGCCACAGTCCCTGCGCATCTCAAGCGGATTTTTCTTATCCCACTCTGCGATTTCCTTCTGCCACTGCTCGGTATCTTTCGATTCCGCCCATTCAAGCAGCTTTTCTAATGCCAGATTCGCATCCGATACAACCGGAACATCCACAACGACATTTCTGGAGATTGATGCCGTATCCACATCGATATGTACGATCTTCGCCTTCGGTGCAAATTCATTCAGATCTCCTGTAATACGGTCGTTAAATCTTGTTCCGATAGAAAAAAGCACATCACATTTGCTGACTGCCATATTTGCTGCGTATTTTCCATGCATACCGCTGTTTCCTACATAGAGCGGATGGCTCGTCGGGATCGCACCTTTCCCCATGATCGTTGTGACCACCGGGATCTGCATCTTCTCCGCCAATGCGAGCAGTTTGTCATTCGCATGTGCGATATTGATACCTCCTCCGGCAAGGATCAGCGGTTTCTTTGCGGTGCGGAGCAGTTTATACGCTTTTTTCAACTGTCCGATATGTACCGACTCATTCGGCTTATAACCGCGGATCTGGATGTTCGACGGATACTCCGCCGGTCCTGCTGCCGTCTGGATATCCTTCGGAATATCGATCAGTACCGGTCCCGGCTTGCCGGTGGATGCGATATAAAATGCCATCTTGATGATACGTCCCAAATCTTCCCGTCTGCGCACGGTCACACCGTATTTTGTAACACTTCTTGTCATTCCGACAATATCTACTTCCTGGAATGCATCATTTCCTATTAAAGACAGTGGAACCTGTCCCGTAAAGCATACCAGTGGAATACTGTCATAATGCGCATCCGCAAGACCTGTAATGATATTGGTCGCACCCGGCCCACTCGTCACTAAGCACACGCCGACTTTTCCGGTAGATTTCGCGTATCCTTCCGCCGCATGGATCAGTCCCTGTTCATGTCTTGGCAGGACGACGTCAATACTATCCTGTTTATATAATTCATCGAAAAGATCCGTCACAGTACCGCCCGGATAACCGAAAATGGTATCCACGCCCTCTTCCTGCAGCGCTTTTACAAATAATTTTCTGCCTGTTATATCCATATCGTCCTCCCAAAAACCAAGGTATTTTTTCTTTCAAAAAACTATATCCCATCTCACTGGGAAATGCAATGATTTTATTTATCCAATCAACCCGACTGATTTTAAGATAAAGATCCATCCGGTCAGTGTAAATGCCGCTAATAACGTTGTCGTCACGATCACACTCGCCGTCAGCACACCGTCGTTGTTCATGCTCTTTGCCATGATATAACAGCTCGGCGTTGTCGGGGATGCAAGCATGATCAGAATTGCGATCATTTTCTCCCCACCAAATCCCATCCAGACTGCGACCGGAAGGAAAATGAGCGGCTGGATCACTAACTTGATCAGAGATGCCGCGATCGTCGGCTTGATCTTCGCAAGTGCCTTTCTGCCCTCAAATCCGGCTCCGATCGTGATCAGTGCAAGCGGTGTAGCCATCTGCGCCACACTGTTGACCGTCTTATTGATAATCGTTGGAAATTCGATTCCTAAAAGTCCGACGATCAATCCTGCTAAAATGCCAAGAATGATCGGGTTTTTGGCGATTCCGATACATGCCTCTTTGATTTTTTGTTTTCCATCCCCCCCACTTGCATTTTCTCCCTCAAAGGTCAGCACGATCACGGAAAAAATATTATAAAGCGGCACCGCACTGACGATCATAAGCGGCCCCATCGCCGAGGTTCCATAGATATTCTGGATAAAGGCAAGTCCCATCACCGCCGCACTACTGCGGAACGATGCCTGCACAAAAGCTCCCCGCATAGTCTGATCCTTTAAAAACAGCTTCACGCCACCCCAGATCAGCCAGAAACACGCGGTACTGACAAGCGCACAAAACAATACATATTTTAAATCGAATACTGCCCTGATATCCACGCCCGCAATATCACGGAACAGCATAAACGGCAGTGTTACCTTAAAATTAAAACGGTTTGCCACCGTGACAAAATTGTCGTTTAACATACCGATCTGTTTTAAAAAATAGCCGATGACCATCACTAAAAAAATCGGAAACGTCACATTGATACTGTAAATAAAATTTTCCATCTTTGCTGCACTGCTTTCTGTTTACGTTTACTTATTTTCTGACTCTCTCATACCGGTAAAAATAATACTCAAGATCAAAATACGTCTGTTCCTCACTGTCTGCCGTTATCTCCCATGCCGGATCTGCGTCCAGATCCGGGAAATGTGCATCCGCATCGTATGCAAAATCGATTTTTGTGACATGCGCCACATCACATTCATCGATGAGCTGGCGATAAACAGATTCCCCGCCGATCACATAAATATCTTCGCTGTTATACTTTTCTAACTCTTCATGTAATTCTTCCATATCATGCACGATCAGCGCTCCCGGAACCCGGAACTTTTTATCATGTGTCAGCACAATATTCGTCCGTCCCATTAAAGGCAGTCCATTTGGAAATGTCTCCAATGTCTTTCGTCCCATCACAACCACTTTGCCCATCGTCGTCTCACGGAAAAACTTCTGATCTGCCGGAATCCGCACCAGCAATTCATTTTTATTACCGATCGCCCAGTTTTCATCTGCCGCTACAATTAAATTCATAAAAATCCTCATTTCTGAGCAACTTATTGCGAAGAGGCGACGAGAATCTTAAATTCTCGGAGGCATGTTTTTTTATGCCTTGCCATCAAAGCTATTTGTTTTTGCTCAGAAACAAATAGCCGTGTGAAAGATCTTTTTTTCACACGATTCTCCATTCTGATCACTGCACTGCTTTTCAAGCATCATGCTCTTATCCCGCGCACAGTTTCTTCTCTCTCAAACTCTCATTTTACCCAATTTCCACGAAAATGACAAGGTGTATTTCTATTGCTTTTTCTAACAGAATGGGGTATATTATCATTATGTTTATTTGATTTTTATCCATGCTGGGCATGTGAATAATAAAACGGAGGATGATTATGAGTCAGGCAAAAGTTGACCGCTATAAAGAAGAGAAAGCAAACCGCAAAAAGATTCTTGCAAAAGAAAAAAGAAAACGTATCGCAGGCACCATCTGTGGATGGTTAATTGCATTACTTATCGTCGGATGGGCAGGATACTCCGGTTATAACGCTTACGAAAAGAGCAGACCGATCAAAACGATCTATGCTGATCTTGACGCTATCAATAATTACATGGATACGCTCAGCACAGAAGAATAACTTTTTTACACAAAAAGGTTCCGGTACATCCGGAACCTTTTTTGATTCTTGACAACACACAGTTCTCAAACCTCTCATTCTTTGATTTTAAACTGTGTTAATCTGCCTCTCCCTCTGCGATCTCCGCTTTCGCAAGCGCATTTTCAATCGCATTTAAAAGTACAATCGATGTATACTGATTATCCGTACGATATGTAATCCCTTCCGTCGACTGCTGTTTTATCACCTGTTCACTGACATTTTCCAATGCCGGCTCCATAAGCGGATACATTGTCGCCACTGTTTCATCCAGACTGACCAGGGAAATGGATTGTATACGGTTTTCATCTACAATGACCTGTACATCGGCTGACTGGCTGCCCATCATTACCGACGAAGTGTATACGCCTGCCGTATACTGCATCGTTGGCTCTGCATCGCCCTTCTGTTTTTTAGGTAAAAACATGAAAAGCAGCAATATGACCAGTACGATCCCAAGTCCGACAAATATCGCTGTATAGATAACCTCCTTCATATGAAGGACCACGATCCTCGTCTTTGCGCTCACCCTGTACCTCCATGGTATCGATTGTTATATTGTATGAGTGCAAAGCATATTACATGCACGCTTCTTTTAAACATTCTTCATATTCTTTTACCGGCAGTGGACGCGAAAAATAGTATCCCTGAATATCATCACAGTCCAGATTGCACAAAAACATCAGCTGCTCTACCGTCTCAACACCCTCTGCCGTAATTTCCATGCCAAAACTCTGTGCCAGCTTTGTAATTGAGTTTAACAATTTCTCTCCGTTATCGTCCCCTATGTAATCGACAAGACTTTTATCCAGCTTGATCGTATCGAAATGCATACGGTTTAAAGCTGCAAGGGATGAATATCCACTTCCGAAATCATCCAGAAGTATCTTAAATCCTGCCGTGTGAAACTGCTCTAACAGATTAAATATTTCATTATTATCAATCGTTGCACTTTCTGTAATTTCCAGCTGAATGTATTTCGAATCAAGGTCAAACGACCGGATAATACTTTCATATTTTTCAACGACGCTTGAATAATAGAGGCTGACACGCGAAATGTTTACCGAAACAGGAAGCATCTTCTGTCCCTGTTTCTGCCACTCTTTCTGCTGCCTGCACACAGCTCGGAATACATACTCATCGAGCCGGATGATATTTCCATTCCGTTCAAACAATGGAATAAACTTAAGCGGCGGAATCAGTGCTCCATCCGCCCTGCGCCATCGCACAAGAGCCTCCGCTCCCACAAGCTTTCTCGAATGTGCACTGTATTTTGGCTGATACCAGATTTCAAACTCTTCGTTTTCAAGCGCTGTTTCAAAATGTTCTTCCAATTCACGGTTTTCCTGAATACTCTCATGGTTCAGCTCATCATAAAATATATAATGCCTGTCACGCCTTCCTTTGATCTGATGCTTTGCCTGCACTGCATTTCCGTATAAAGGATCGATCTCATCTAATACGATCGTATGAAAAATTCCAAACACCGGGAAAAGATTTGGTATTTCCAGACGTTCCGGTATCTCTTCTATCTTTCTTATTACATGTTCCAGTCTTTGTTTGATGTTTTCCTGATTTTCATCCATCCAGAACAATATAAACCGGTCGGCATTGACATGCGCTGCCAGTTCATTTTCTCCCGTTTCGGTTTCAAAAATCTCCCATATGACACGCAGCACCTCATCACCTTTTTTGACTCCACAGGTGCTGTTGATCAGCTTAAAATCTGTCACATCCATAGCAATCAGCCATCCTACACCATCTTTTTTGCTTTTTGCCTTTTTCTTAAAAGCTGCAAAATTATCTCCTAATGTGACAGGATCCTGATATGCAAGCGACATAAGTTCTTTTTTACTTTGGCGCCAGGAGTAAATATACACCCCGACGCTGACCGATATGACAACCAGAATGATCACCATCAGACTGTTGATCGCATCCATGACCACCTGCATACGGCTTGTTAAAACGCTATCCTCTACTGCAGTGACCACATACCATGGTTCACCGCTCTCTTCTATTTTAAGTGGCATATAGTAATAAAGTGAGACTTCTTTCCGTTTTGGATCCAATCCATAGCCACTTTTTCCCTCTTTCATGTTACTGAGCATCAGGTCTCCGGCATAATCATCTCTTTCATCCTCAGAAACATCCGTATTAAAAATATTTCTCCCGATTCCCCATTCTTTACTGTTTCCGGAAGTTGCAACAATCGTACCGTCTATTTTTATGATGTAATTAAAAGCCTGTCCTTCAAATATCTCATTCTTCAGGCACCCCTCAAGCATTTCATCTTTGCAGGTTGCAAATAAAACTCCTTTTACCGTTTTCCGTTCTTTTTCATATACCGGCACACTGAATACATTTATGGTTTCATGTGAAGTATCAATCCTGTCTTCAAATGCATCCGTCAAAAAGTTTTTTCCCCACATCGACTGTTGAAAAAAATCTCTGTCAGACATATTTAGCCGATAGCCATCCGTCGTTTCTGCTGTACCATCTGCCGCAATATATCCTATCCGTTTAAACTGATACGTCTCTACAAATCCCTGTAATTTATTAACGATAATTTTTTCGTCCCCGCCTGACTCTCTCGCAAGACCAGAAAGCAGTCTAAAACGCATGCTTACTTCTTTCTCTACCAATATTACATTCTGTTCTGCCATCCCCTCAATGCTGCTCATCAACTGCTGCTGTAAACTGCCCCGTATCTGCCCAAAACATCCAAATAATGCTATTCCTAAAATTAACAATATTGCACATAAAACTGCTACAGTACGAATCCAATGTCATTTAGATAAGGATTATACAAAGAACAGTGTATATAGAAATATGTAC